>Ga0116141_10000006_pt1 | contig 157761 bp, 131 predicted proteins | sample AD_UKC097_MetaG_FD_89744 | JGI IMG/M metagenome (GOLD analysis project Ga0116141, IMG submission 89744) | Active sludge microbial communities of municipal wastewater-treating anaerobic digesters from USA - AD_UKC097_MetaG | ecosystem: Engineered > Bioreactor > Anaerobic > Digestate | place...
CAAAAATTCTTCTTCAGCAAAAATTATTCTTTCATAATAAATCCAGAAAACAAGGATGATAATAAAACTTAGCCACCAAACCTTGACAAATAAAGATAAACCAAACCAAATAATGAAGTTACCCAGATACAAAGGATTTCTGACAACAGAATACATTCCGGTTGTATTTAACACATCGGCAATTTGAGCTTTCGTATTACGTCCTGATGTTCCCTCCGGCACAAAGCCTACTGTGATCATTCTAAGAATGACTCCCGACATAGACACAGCCAGGCAAAACATTTCCCAAACATCATCCAGCAGTTCACTGCCAAAAGGATATTTAAATTCACGAAAAGCTATCAGAGACAAAACGAGTATAAGCAATGGCAGATAACTCCTCCACCGAAACAACCAATGCCCTGATTTCTCCATTTCTTCCCGTAAAGCCATACCTGCACTCTGATATTATTGCTTTTCTATCGATGTCATTTAATATGTTAACTGGAAATAATCAATATTTTAATTTGGAATACACAGCAACATGAAGTTTGTTCTAATGATCACTTTTAGGGAGCTATCGATTATATTTACTCAACCTCATTTTCAGCTTGGCTCATTATCCCGCTCCGGGGATAGTTCGACTAACGCTTCGAGCTTCATTGCATTCGCTCTTAGCGAGTCTCACATAGAAAAAACCCCGTAAAAGTTTACGGGGTTCTTCGTGGTATATCTTTGAAGGGGAAAAGGGGTTAGTTAATTAAATTTTTGAGCGCGTCAACAACCGGTGCGGTAAACATAGACACCATAAGAGTATAAAGCGCGAATGAGCCGATTGCTTCGCTCATGTACAATCGGCGATATTTTCTTTTCAGGGAGACGATAATCAATCCGCCGACAATTAAACAACCAAGGTGAAAGAACGGAAAATCGCTATTTCCGGTTATGCTGAACTGAGCATAACTAAAAGATGCTGTTACCAAAACGACGAAAGCGGTTAAGAGGGATGTCTGTATCAATTTTCTCATAGCTCCTGATCTCCTTGTGAAATTATCTGCTTAGTTAGTAATGAAATAAATGTGCCAAAGTTTATAAATAGAAAATTAAATTTGTAAGTAATTAATATAATAGGCTAAAAATTATTCCTAGGGTGTGGGATTGCTTGAAAAATGTTTTTCACAAAGTTAAAAGAAACGTTAAATATTCGACCCAATATCAATATATCATTAAATGCCTGCCCGATGTTAAAAGTTATTTTTGTCCTGCATATTTATCTTGACAAAAGACAGAAATCTTATATTTGTGAATTATCGTTCAAAATTTGAATAAGCATTCAAGAAAGATGCGTTCATGGTAAAAACTGAAAGAAAAGAACGTGAGTTTAATACACGTCGTGCCGAAATTCTCGAACACGCGGAAAAAATATTTTCTATCAAGGGCTACCATAATGTCACGATGGCGGAGATTGCCGGCGCTTCGGGTTTCTCTACCGGTTCGCTTTACCAGTTTTTTGACGGGAAAGAAAATCTTTACACATCCATGATTTGCGAGAAACTCGACGTGATGTATGCGGAAATCAGAAAGACAACCGAAAATGTTGCAAATGTCATTGATAAAATAGACATGCTGGTTGACGTTCAATTGCAGTTTATGGAAAAAAACGCGGACTTTTGCCGGTTGTTTCTGAAGGGTGAAAGCGCTGTTTTGTCGGAGACCATGACATCTTTGAGAGAAAAACTTATCGAGGGCTATTTGCAACATATAAATTTTATTGAAAACCTGTTAAAAGAAGGTATAGAAAAAGGACTCATAAGAAATTTGCCGGTCAATGACATGGCTCAATCCCTGTTTTATTTGATCAGAGCATCTTCAATAGAATGGATGTTGTCGCTGAACAATGAATCACCTAGCGCCAAAAAGAAATTTATTCTGGACATTTTTTTAAATGGAGTGAAAACCCATGACAGGTAAAAAATCATTCATTATTTTTTTAATGCTGTTGGCGATTATTCTTTTCCCCAGTTTCATTTATGCCGAAGAACCTTTAACGCTGGAGGCCAGTATCGATACCGCTTTGAAAAACAGCATCGTTCTGAATGTTGCCAGGGAGGGAACAAAAAGCGCCGTGGCTCAGAAAAAGGAGGCAATGACCGGATTTCTGCCCAGATTTAGTACGTCTTACAGTTATTCCAGATTAAATGAAGCACCTTTTTCCCGGTTTCAGGGTCTTCCCGTGGGACCTCTTTACGGTATGAACGGCATGGAAATTCCCGTGGGTACGGAGGATAATTACAACTGGGTCCTCGAAGCGAAGCAGCCGCTGTTTGCCGGAGGAGCGATTCTGGCCAACTATCAGGCCAACAGCATTGGCGAGGAGATCGCGCGCTTGGAAGAAACGGCAAAAATTCAGGACGTGGTGCAGGAGGTTAAAATTGCCTATTTTAACATTTTGCGGGCGCAGAAAATTCAGGAAGCGGCTCGTCAGGCCGTGGTGATGCTGAAAGCACACCGTGATGTCGCTGAAAACTATTTTCAGGTCGGCATGATTCCTAAAAATGATTTGCTTTACGCTGAAGTCGAACTGGCTAACGGCAATCAGACACTGGTCAGATCGCAGAATGCTGTCGAACTTGCCAAGGCACGTTTTAATACCGTTTTGAAACGCGATATCGTCGCGCCGGTGGACGTGGTGGATGTCCTCACGTACCAGCCTCTGGCGCAAACGCTTGAAGAATGTCTGCAGATAGCCGGCCAGTCAAGACCGGAGCTGAAAATATCATCGCTCAAGGCCCGGCAGGCGGGAAAGTACGTGCGCGTATCGCAAGGTGAATATTTCCCTTCTTTGAGTCTGGTCGGCAATTACACGAGATTTGGCGATGAATCTTCCGTTTCCGGCAGCGATTATAAGGATGCGGAGAGCTGGTATGTCATGGCGGTAGCCAACTGGAATTTCTGGGAATGGGGAAGAACAAAATTCAGAGTTGATGCCAGCCGGGCCAGAGAAAATCAAGCCATTTCCGCGTCCCGGGAGTTAAACGACCAGATTACGCTGGAAATCAAAAATGCCTATCTGATGTTAAAGGAAGCGGAAAGTCAAATCGCTGTCTCTCAAAAATTGATCGAACAGGCTGAGGAAAATTTCCGCATTTCCGAGGAAAGATACAAGGAGCGTGTCGGCACGTCCACGGAAGTTCTGGACGCTCAGACATTGTTAACGAGAGCAAAATCGGAATACGCCAACGCTCTGGGTGATTACAATATCAATTATGCCCGGCTGCAGAGGGCGATTGGAAATATCTGGCCGTAATTGTGATTCGGTGAAAGGATCAGGGAATGAGAAAAATTTTATCATATATCATCATCGCGCTGGGATCGGTCGTTATCTTTACCGCATCCTTAACAGCAAAAGAATACACGCTCAATGAAATTTATCAGCAGGCGCTGCAAACGTCGGAAAAAATCGAGATGGCGCGGGAAAATGTCTTTATCGCGCAGATGAGTAAGAATAAGGCTCTGTCTCTGTTGATTCCCCGTCTGACGGCTTACGGTACCCAAAACTGGTTCACGGAAGATAAATACACCGCTACAGGCATTCTGATTCAACCGGATGAAGCGGCTACGTGGGGCGTACGGGCTGATCAGGCTTTTTCGCTGAGCGCGCGCGAACTCGACGCTTTGAAAATGGCCGGTCAATCCATTACCAAAAGTGAATATGATCTGGAATCGGCCAAATCGGATTTTCTTCTGGTTGTCGCGGCTTCTTTTTATGATGTGCTGAAAGCTCAGAAAGCGCTGGAAATTGCAGACGCCAATCTGGAAAGATTGACGAAATACCATTATTTCGTGGAAACGAGAGTCAAGGTCGGCGAACTGACGAAAACGGCGCTTTTGCGCGCTAAAGGTGAACTGTCGGGAGCTTACGCCGATAAACTGAGAGCCGCTAATGCCCTGCAATTGGCAAGAGCAGCTCTTGTTCGTGTTACGGCCGTGGAGTCTGATTTTCAACTGAAGGAGCAAAAATTACAGTCATCAGAAGGGTGTGAATGGACCAGCTTGCGGCAGACGGCGCTGGAGAAACGGTCTGATTTGAAAAGTTATGACATGCAAACTCAAATGGCCGAGCAGCAGGTGAAATACGCCCGCGGCGCTTTCTGGCCCAGCGTGGGTCTGTTCGCCGTTTATAACCGGGCGGATCAGAAACCGGCCGGCGCAACCTTCAACGACGAGAATATTTACGGCGGCGTTTCCCTGTCGTTTCCTTTTTTTGAAGGCGGCTTGAGAACGGCAGAATATAGGGAGGCAAAAGCCAAAGAGCGTCAGGCCATACTGGCTTATGACGATCTGAAGAAGAGCATAGATGTTGAATTGAAGGCTGCCTGTCTGGATCTGGAAACGTTAAGGGGCTCGCTGAAATTTCTGGAAGATCAGCAGATTTTCGCGAAGGACAATTACAATGCGGTGCTGAAGCAGTTCGAAAACGGTCTGGCGACCACTCTGGATGTGATGGATGCCAATACACTGCTTGTGACCGCGGAGCGAGATGTAGCGAAAGCTTTATATAATTATCAGATTGCCTATCTGCTGGTGAAGAAAACAAGCGGCACCCTGCTGCAATGGGTTGATGGGCAGGCGGTGCTTTCACCGAAAGCGGTGCCGCTCGATAAATTGGTTTTCTGGCATCATGAAAATAATGAGTAAAAATAAATAATGGGAGGCCTTACCGGCTTACGATTCAGGAGGATAAAATGATGGTTGTGAAAAAGCGCATTGGCTTCAATATTAAAAGATCGTCAAAAGGCGGTTTATTAAAATTATTATTCTTGATTTTACTGATCGTGTTTATCAGCGTACCCCTGGTCTCGTGCAAAAAAGAAAAAAAGGTGGAAAAGGAAAACCTGATCAATGTCCGCGTTGCCGCCGCTCAAGAAAAAATCGTTCGACCTTATATTGAAACAACAGGTTCTTTAAGAGCGGACGAAGAAGTCATGGTCAGCTCTGAGGTGGACGGCATTGTGAAAAGCATCAAAGTCGAGGAAGGATCCGCTGTCAGCAAGGGGAGTCTGTTGGTGGAAATCAATCAGACCGATTACAGACTCGACAAGCAAAGGGCTGAGGCGGCCATGAAGCAGGCAGAAGCCAGTCTGGCCAATGTGAAATCCGAGTTTCAGAGGAAAGAATCTCTTTATAAGGAAGAATTGATCACCAGACAACAGTACGATGATATCTCCACAAGAGTCATTCTGGCGGAAGCCGATCTCGCCAAGGCAAAATCCATGCTCGAAACTTCCGCGGAAAGGCTTGCCCGGACAAGAATATATTCGCCGCTCAACGGCATGGTTAAAGAGAAAAAAGTTTCCTCCGGAGATTTTGCGCGCACAAGCCTGCCTCTTCTGCATTTGATTAAAGTCGATCCGCTGAAACTCAATTTTACCGTCAGCGAGAAAGATATCGCCGATTTGAAAACAGGACAGGACGTCGATTTTACGGTTGATTCGTTTCCCGGTAAAAAATTCAGCGGCAAGGTTAACCTGATTTATCCCAACGTGGAAGAAAGAACCAGAACGCTGCAGGCCGAGGCCATTGTGCCCAATGCCGACAGGGTGCTGAAACCGGGATTATTCGTCAGGGCCACCATTTACACGGGACCTCCCCGCGAAGTCATTGTCGCTCCTCTGACGGCTTTAATATACGACAATGCAACCGTCAGCCTTTTTGTTGTGGAAGGAAATCTGGCGCGTGAACGGAAGGTAACGACAGGCCGCAAATATGGAGAAGACATCGAAATTATTGAAGGCCTGAATGCAAAAGAACAGATTGTGGTGGTCGGACAGAACAATCTGTCGGAAGGAATAAAAGTCAATGTGGCTCGCTGATACATCGGTCAAACGTCCGGTTTTTGCCACCATGGTCATTATGGCGCTGGTGGTACTGGGGATTGTCAGTTATCCCAGCATCGGCGTCGATCTTTTTCCCAAAATTGATTTTCCTATTGTCACCATTACCACCACCCTCAAGGGTGCCAGTCCCGATGTCATGGACGTTGACGTGGCCGACAGGATTGAAGGCGCCGTCAACACGATTAACGGTGTAAAAACCATTACGTCAACGAGCACGGAAAGTGTCTCCCGCACGATCGTGGAATTTGTGCTGGAGCGGGATATTGATCTGGCTGTTCAGGATGTGCGTGAAAAAGTTTCGGAGATCCGCAATAAGTTACCGGAAGACATCGAAGAACCGAGAATTGCCAAGGTGGATCCCGATTCGACGCCGATTTTATTTATGAATCTTTCCGGAAATAAATCGATCCGGGATCTTTCCACCTATGCCGATGAAGTTCTGAAGGAACAGCTCCAGAGAATTAACGGCGTCGGTAATGTCAACTTTTACGGATTACGGCTCAGGCAGGTGCGCATCTGGCTGGATGCAGCCAAAATGCAAGCCTATCAGATTGCGCCGTCTGATGTTGTCCTCGCTCTCAAGCGCGAAAACATCGAACTGCCCGGTGGACGCATCGAAACGGACACCAAGGAATATACGGTCCGGATTAAGGGAGAATTCCCCCAGATCCCTGATTTTAACGATTTGATTGTCAGTTATTATAATGGCGCGCCGGTAAAAATAAAAGATATCGGACGGGCGGAGGACGGTACGGAAGAAAGAAGGTCGCTTGCCCGTTTCAACGGCATCCCTGCCGTCGGTATGGGTATTCAGAAACAGTCGGGAACCAATACGGTGGCCGTTGCTGACCGGGTGAAAAAAGAAGTGGAGAAAATCAACAAAACACTCCCCCCCGGCATGAAACTCAACATCTCGGTCGATCAGTCTGTCTTTATCGTTCGTTCCATCAACGAGGTGCAACACCACTTGATTCTCGGCAGTCTCTTTGCCATTCTGGCCGTTTTTCTTTTTTTGAAGAACATACGGACAACTTTAATCAGCGCCGTGGCGCTGCCTGTCTCTATCATTTCCACGTTTGCCATCATCAATGCTTTCAACTTCACCTTCAACAATATGACGATGCTGGCGTTGTCGCTTTCGGTCGGTCTGTTGATTGACGATGCGATTATCGTCATCGAAAATATTTACCGGCACGTGGAAGAAGGTATGGCGCCCATGGAGGCGGCCAAATTCGCCACGTCAGAAATCGGATTGGCGGTTATGGCCACGACGCTGGCGATTGTGGCCATCTTTTTACCGGTTGCTTTTATGAAAGGAATTATCGGCAGATTCTTTCTGCAATTCGCCCTGACCATCGTCTTTGCCGTGATGGTCTCCCTCCTTGTTTCATTTACGCTGACGCCGATGATGGCCTCCATCTTTCTGAAACCTCATACGATGCGGCATGCCGGTGCTGCAACAAATGCGGCGCGCGTTTCTTTTTTTAAGAAAGCCGGCGATTTTCTGGAAAAGCATTACAAACGGCTGGAAACATTTTATCGTCGTGTTCTGGAATTTTCCCTTCAATATCGAAAAACAATGCTTGTAGCGGCGCTGCTTATCTTTGTGTTGAGCATTTTGTTAGCGGTGTTCGGTTTGGGCAAAGAATTCCTTCCGCCCGAGGATCAGGGCAATTTTATTGTGCGCATGGAAGCGCCGATTGATTATTCCGTTGATCAGGTCGAAAGATATTTCGGCGAGACGGAGAAAATGATTAAAGAAATTCCCGGAGTCAAATCGGTTTTTTATGTCCAGGGCATTCAAAGCGAAACCAACAAGGGAAGAATTATGGTCACGTTGCTGCCCAAGGCCGAACGAACCAACAGCCAGGAGGATATCAAAAAAATAGCGCGTATGAAACTTAAGCGGATTCCCGGCATGAAAGCTTCCGCGGAAGATATCTCGCTGGTCGGTGGCGGTATCAGGCAGGTGCCGATTCAATACAGTATTCGTGGACAAGATTTAGCCGAATTGCAGAAATATGCCAAACAGATAAGTGCGGAATTTGCCAAACTGCCGGGTATTGTGGATGTGGATACATCACTGGAAGTGGGCAAGCCGGAGTTCAAGGTCTATATTGACCGTGACAAGGCGGCGGATCTGGGGGTGGACGTTGCCACGGTTGCGGAAGCCATCAACTTGCTGATCGGAGGAGAGCTGGATATCGCGCGTTATAAGGACGAGAAAAAGGGAAAGCGTTATGATGTCCGGGTGCGGTTAAATCGAGAGGATCGTGCAAGCAGTGACGCCCTGCAGAGAATTTATGTGCGCGCGCGCGATGGCAAACTTGTGGAACTGGGCAATGTGGTCAAGTTACAGGAAGGAACAGGGCCCAGTGTCATCAATCGGGCTGATCGACAGCGCGCGATCACCATTTTTGCTTCGCTGGAAGGCAAACCCCTGGGTGAGGCTCAAAATGAACTGAATGCGATTGCTGCACGCATTCTGCCGGCGGATTATGTGCCGAAGTATTATGGTATGGCCGAAGTCATGCAGGAATCTTTTGTTTATCTGCTTTTTGCCCTGATGCTCGGTATCGTCATGGCCTACATGATTTTGGCTTCACAGTTTGAAAGTTTTATTCATCCCGTAACCATTTTGCTGTCCATGCCCATGTCATTCATCGGAGCTTTTGGAGCGCTGTTTGTTACAGGAAAGACACTCAATATCTTCAGTCTGATCGGTTTAATTCTTCTGATGGGGCTGGTGAAGAAAAACGCGATCCTGCTGGTGGATTACACCAATGTTTTGCGGGAGCGCGGCATGTCGCGTCGTGAGGCGATTTTGCAGGCCGGTCCGGTCAGAATGCGGCCCATCCTGATGACCACCTTCGCAATGATCTTCGGCATGTTGCCGATTGCGTTTGCCGTCGGCGAAGGCGCGGAAACCCGCGCTCCGATGGGCATTGCAGTCATCGGCGGCTTGTTGACTTCTCTGATCCTGACGCTGGTGGTTGTACCGGCAGCGTATGACATCTTTGATGACTGGCAGGAATATTTTAAAAAGAGACGCGCGAAAAAAGCCGGTTGATTGCTCTTTAAAGGAAAAGTTTGAAAAATATTTTCCAGGAGTGAGGTCATAATATGAAAATGTTTTTGGTTATTTATTCCGAAGCGGCCGATGAGGATATTGTTGCCGCTTTTAAAAAATCAGGATTTAAAGCTTACACAAGAATGAGTGAATTAACGGGTGAAGGGGAAGAAACTGAGCCTAAACTGGGAACGCATTACTGGCCGGGGAATAATAACGCTTTAATGATGGCCGTGAACGATGAAAAAATTAAACCACTTTGCGAACTGGTCAGAAAATTAAAAGTCGAACATCCGCGCGCGGGGTTAAGGGCGTTTACTTTCCCGCTGGAAGAAGAATGCGTGTAAAAGGCTAATGCAGCTTCATGGCAATCATAGACGCCATTTTTTCCTGTTTGCGCCATACGCCATAGATCATTCCATTGGCACAAAGCCTGTTGATTTCTTTTCTTAAAGCAGAACTTGTCCGGACAGTTTTTTCGTCTTTTAGCGGAGTTTGAGGAAGCGGAATGAACGTATGGGCGTGAATTTTGGCGCCGGATTGATACAGGTCTTTAATCACTTTCAGTGTTGAGGACATGTCTTCATCCGTTTCTCCGGGCAGGCCAAAAATAAAATCCACATTGACTTTCAGTCCCGCCAGCAGAGTGGCGTCAACGGCTTTGTATATCGATTCGACATCATGTCCTCTGTGGACAACATCAAGAAGTCTTTGACTGCCCGACTGCGCGCCGATAACCAGATTGTCGTTATCGGCGTATTTTCTCACAAGTTTCACCGTATCGGGATTGACGTGTTCCGGCCGGACTTCCGACGGAAAACTGCCGAAGAACACTTCTCCATGCCTTCCCACAAGACTCCTGATGCCTGACAATAGGGTATCCAGCTTTTCATAATGGATGTTTCTGCCGTCTTCCGAACCGTACGCAAAAGCGTCAGGTGTAATGAATCTGAGGTAAGGTGACTTGTATTTTTTGAACAGCTTAACGCACTCCAGAATGTTTTCAATGCTTCGGTGTCGCGGTTTTCTCCCGAATAAATGAGAAACCTGGCAATAGCGGCACCCAAAAGGACATCCCCGCGTAATTTCAATCGGTCCGTGTTTTGAAAAGAAATCGGATACCGGAAAATAATGGCTTATGTTAATCGGCTCACGCATACCGGTGAAGACGTAATATCCGTTTTCATCAAGATACGAAATCCCTTTCATTTTCAGATAATCTTCATGGTTGTTTATTTTACGCAATAATTCGACGAGCGTTTCTTCTCCCTCGCCGTTGATGACCAGGTCAAACCCGATTTTTAAAGTTCCCTGAGGATCCCCTGTGGGATGCGGCCCTCCGGCAAGAAACATGGCTTTAGCGTTGCCGCTTTTCTTTAATCTTTCAACCAGGCCTTTGATCTGCCAGAACTGCGGTGTGGAAAAGGATAGGCCGATGATTGTTTTTTGATGATTTTTGAGAACAGTGGGAATTTCCTGAAAAAGCTCTTTTTCACCGGTAAAAAAACAGACGTCAATGTTCTTTACATCCGGATGTTTTTCTATGGCCCCGGCCAGAGCATTATAGCTGTTGCGGTTTTCTTTTGTATAATAAAATATCAGCGCCGTTTGCGAATTCATGGGTTTACTCATTGGAGAGAAGAAGTCATTATTCATGAGCCCAATCTATTGCCTTTGTTCAGGAAGAGGAGTGTTTCTTTTCAGGATCAGTGATTTTCGGAGAGCTATGAAAACAAGCAAAAGATAAATCGCCAAAGCGGACAAAGATATCCATTTCCCTACGACAAAAGATTTGGGCTGATATTCGAGGCGGAAATGATGCTTTCCGGCAGTCAGGGGAATCGCCATCAGCGCATAATTAGCGGGCATGATGCGATAGTGGTTTTGTATGCTGCCGGCGAGAGATTTGACGCGCCAGCCCTTGCTGTATGTATCGGTAATGAGCAACATGGCAGGCTGTCCCAGGGTGGCATGAATGGTTAAATGATCGGTGGAAGAGTTTTCGATTGTGCACTCTCCTGTTATGCCGTACGCATTCGGTTCTATATCAGGAGCCGACTCCAGAAAGACGATCTTGCGGGGATCAAAATCCGGATTTTCCATGGCTCTGAAGATATCATCGCGATTACCCATGATCCGCCATTGTGAAACAAGATGAATGTGATTCATGATGTTTTTGGATTCCAGAACTATATTCTGACCGTGCTGCGGGATGAAAAAATAACGGCATCGGAGCATGTCCAGCAGACTTTTATGCTTTTCAAAATCGAGATATTGAGCGGCATTGTCGGGATTCAATCCCGGTTGCGCAAAATGCATGAACTCGGCGTAACGAAGAGGCACGGCGGAATCGTACCCCCAGATATCTTGAGCACCGAGGGACATGGCGCTGTTGGGCTGGGCATAATTAAAGATACGATAATCTCCGGGATGTTGCTGTAAAAAGGTCGCGATGTCGTTTTCTTTCAACCTATTAAAATCGAATGACTGTTTGGAGGCGTTGGCGAAGAGGAACATTTCAGCAATAGCCACAACGGCAATCAGATAGGCAAAAACGCGACGATATCTGGCGGCAAAGAATAAAATCAGCAGCAGGAAGCACAGCAACGCTGAACGCAGCAACGCCTTGACGGTGAATGCGGCGGACATCTTGATGAAATCGGGATCTGCGTAAAAACGCGGATTGGTGCCTGCTTCCCGGGTGTTCAAAATATAGGTTAAGAATTGCTGCCATAAATTTGTTGAATTCGCATCTTTGATGCCCATCGATAACCAGAGCAGTGCAGCCAGAAGAATTACGCCCGTGATGAAAATGACGGCCGGCGCCAGCAAGCTACGACGTTTGGTGCGTATCAAATCGTCCAGCCCGATGGCGGACAGCATGATGAGAAATACGGTTAGTAAGGAAATAAATTTTGATGTTCCCCGGAAATGATTAAATCCGGGAAGGCTGTGATAAAGCATTTGAAAAAAAGGCGTGTGAACGCCAAGGGCAAGGATAAAAAGAATGATGACCATCGTGAGGGAATAACGCCGTTTCGAAGATTCTCCATAAAATACACCGTAAGCCGCCAGCATTGTGCCGGTGACGCCGATAAAAAGACACATTTCCCAGAGATAGAAACGACCCCAATAATCCATATGCTTCATGTCCCCGAAAAAATCAGGAACGAGAAGGGTCATGATATTTTCCGGAGGGAAAGAGAAGCTTGCCGTGTACTGATAGGACACGGCGCTGCGCATGCTTTCTGAGACGGCATCAAGACCGCTTAAAATCTGCACGGCAGCCAGTGTCAGACTTCCCAGGCAGATCAGGAAAAGGCTGCCGATGATGCCGGTCCGATGATTGGCCCTGATCAGGCAAAGGACGGTATAAATGCCGGCGGCCAGTGCTGTGTAATAGACATATTGCGGATGTCCGGCCAGAACCAGCATGGTGATGGTAAAAACACAGATGAGAGACCATTTCAACGATCGCTGATCAAATAACCTGTCGATGCATAAAAAAAGCAGAGGGACCCACGCCAGCGTGCATAAATTGGAGAGATGACCGGCGTAAATATGCAGGAAATAAGCGCCGCTGAACATCAGCATGATGGCCGAGCTCAGACAAGCCAGTGGATGCAGATTGCGATAGGTTGTCCAGAGGTACATAAAAAAACCAATGAGCAGAACATGCAGGGCAATGCTGAGGTTGATGGCTTTTTGCACCGGAAATAATAAATAGAGAAAGTTGGGCGGATAAAGAAGAGCCGACTGGAAGCCTCCCATGAATGGAGCACCTGAAAATATGTGAGGATTCCAGAGGGCGAGATTCCCGTGCTTCAATTGGCTGAAACCGAAATCCCTCCAGTAAAAGAATTGCTTGGCGATGTCCATGGAATCGCCGGAGAGAATAAGATTTTTGGAGAATAAAACGTCGGCAAACACAGCTGCCGTGAAAACAGCCAGGACCAATAATGCCAGGCACCATGATATTTTACGATCAAACTGAAACAGGTTCATTGTGTTAGAATCACATCATCTCTGTTGAAGCATTTCAATGATAAAAGAATATTTGCCGAAAATTATCAAATACTTTTTGAGGCGCAACGGTTTGCGCCAATTTATTGGATGCCAAAGGCGCCGCTGAGTTGGCCACAGGCGGCCAGGATATCGCTGCCCTTGCTGGCACGGAGCATGGTTGTGTAGTGATCATCAATCAACGTTTTCTGGAAAGCTTCCACAATTTTTGGCGATGGGGATTTGAAAGGCGATCCGGGATATTCATTGAAGACAATCAAATTCAACTTGCAGCGCTGGTCTTTCAATAAAGCGGCCAGTTTTTTTGCATCCCGAACGGAAGAATTAATTCCATCTATTAAAATGTATTCGAATGTCAGTAATCGGCGTCCGGGCATGGGATATTTTTTACAGGCTTCCAGCAGGACGTCCAGAGGATATTTTTTGTTAATCGGCATCAACCGGCTTCTGGTTTCATTATCGTGGGCGTTGAGTGAAACGGCGAGGTTGATGCAAATGTCTTTACCCAATCTGATAATTTGCGGCGCCAGACCGCAGGTGGAAACGGTTACTTTGCGGTTGGAAAATCCGAGACCGAAATCACAGGTGATATTTTTTATCGCTTTTACAACATTTTCATAATTGGCCAGCGGTTCGCCCATGCCCATCATGACAATGTTTTTAATTTCAGGGCATTCCGGCATCTCGTATTGAAGTGTTAAAATCTGACCGGTGATTTCCGAAGGATGCAGATTTCTTTTAAAGCCCTGACGTGCCGTCAGGCAGAACTGGCAATCCATAGCGCAACCGGCCTGCGTGGATACGCAAATCGTCCAGTTATTCTTTCCCGGGATGAGAACGCTTTCAATGTAAAGTCCGTCTTCCAGGCGCAAAAGCGCTTTTTTCGTTCCGTCTTTGGATTTCTGAACCTTGACAATTTGGGGACGGCTGATGCGCGCGATTCCGGCGAGTTTTGTGCGAAAATCGCGGGAAAGCGTGGTCATGGTTTCAAATGAAACACTGCCTGCTTGATACAGACATTTCATAATCTGCGGAGCGCGGAATTTCTCCTTTCCCAGAGAGGCGATAAATTCCTGCAATTCCTCCAGGGTGAAATCAAGCAGATTGGGAAGCTGATTGGCAAGACTTTTTATCATTAAAGCATTTTTTGCAGCGTCTCGGCGATGGCGTCAATGAATCCTGCCGTGTTGACTTTTTTATTGGACGATTTCTTTTCCGCCAGCAAAAGCAGATCGCCTGTCATAATACCGCCCTCGACCGTGGCAAGAGCCGCTTCTTCCAGCTTATCGGCAAACCGGATGACATCCGGTGTGCCGTCCATTTCGCCGCGTTTGCGCAGACCGCCGGACCAGGCGAAAATCAGCGCCATCGAGTTACTCGACGTTTCTTCACCTTTGAGGTGTTTATAATAATGTTTCTGCACGGTGCCGTGTGCGGCTTCGTATTCAAACCAGCCGTTGGGTGAAACCAGCACCGATGTCATCATAGCCAGCGATCCGCAGGCGGAGGCAACCATATCTGACATGACATCGCCGTCATAATTTTTCAGCGCCCAAAGCATACCGCCTTCACTTTTCATGATGCGCGCCACCGCGTCATCAATCAGGGTAAAGAAATATTCAATCCCCGCCTGATCGAACTTGTCCTTCCAGTTTTTGTCGAATTCCTGCTGGAAAATTTCACGGAATCCCGCGTCGTATATTTTAGAGATGGTATCCTTGGTGGAAAACCACACGTCCATCTTTTCGCTCAACGCGTAGGTAAAACAGGCCCGGGCAAAACTCAATATGGACTGCTTCAGATTATAATTCACCTGGGCAATGCCCCGACCGGGAAAATCAAATACCGGAACACGGATGGCATTGCCGCCAGCCTGCGGCGTAAAGACCAGTTCGAGTTTGCCGGCGGACGGAACATCAAATTCCGTATTGCTGTACACATCGCCGTAGGCATGACGGCCGATGACAATGGGTTTTTTCCACGACGAAACATTCGGTTTGATATTATTGACCAGAATGGGTTTCCGGAAAACCGTGCCGTCGAGCATGGCGCGAATCGTGCCGTTGGGGCTTTTCCAGGCTTTTTTCAGATTGTATTCTTTCACGCGGTCTTCGTTGGGCGTGATGGTCGCGCATTTGATGCCGACGCCGTATTTCATAATCGCTTTTGCCGCTTCAACGGTGACCATGTCATCGGTGTCATCACGGTGTTTTACATGCAGATCATAGTAATCAATATCCATGTCCAGATATGGCAAAAGGAGTTTATCCTTGACCATCTGCCACATGACACGGGTCATTTCATCGCCGTCCATTTCGACGACGGTCGTTTTCACTTTGATTTTTGTTGCCATAAAAAATTCCTTCTCCTTATGTATTACTCATATTCAGGGCGCCTCCGGCCAGGATGATCTGCTTTTGCCTTTCGGATAAAGCACAGGTTACATAGAAAGCGGTTCCTTTGGTTTTGTTTCTCATCAGAAACTTTCCGTCATCCACAATCGTTTTCTTTGTGTCTGTAATTTCAAGAATATCTTCCTGGTCAATGTAGTCGTAGTCACTTTCCACCGAAAACGTCAGCGGCAGGATGCCGAAGTTGATCAGATTGGCGGCGTGAATCCGTTCGAAAGACTTGGCGATGACCGCGCGGACGCCCAGATACATCGGGCACAGGGCGGCATGTTCCCGCGAAGAACCCTGACCGTAGGAATGTCCCGCCACAATAATGTTTTGTTTTCCGTCCTGACGGATGGACATGGCGCGCTTGGCGAATGTCGGATCAACATTTTCAAAAACAAATTCAGAGTACTTGGGAATATTGGAACGGTATTTCATCCGCGCGCCGGCCGGAATAATATGGTCCGTCGTTATTTTATCGCCAACTTTGATCGTAACCAGTCCATGAATCGTATCGGCCAGTTTCGGACTGCGCGGAAGAATGCCGATGTTCGGGCCGCGAATAACCTCGACATCTTTCTTTTTCCTGTCCGGCCGGATGATCATGGAATCATCAATGGAAAATTTCTTCGGCATTGAAACTTTCGGGTAGCGGATTTTCAGATCGCGCGGGTCGGTAAATTTACCGGTGACGACCGCGGCGGCTGCGGTTTCCGGACTCACCAGATAAATATTCGCATCCATTGTCCCGGATCGTCCCAGAAAATTGCGGTTGGATGTGCGCAGGGATACCCCGCCGGATTGCGGACTCTGACTGTTGCCGATACAGAAACCGCAGGCGTTTTCCATGAGCCTTGCTCCGGAGGCGATCAAATCAGACAGATAACCGTCGTCTGACAGGGCTTCCAGTACCTGTCTGGATCCGGGTGCTATGATAAAACTGACATCGGGATGGACAGTTTTTCCTTTTAAAATTCTGGCCACGGTCACCAGATCTTTATAAGAAGAATTGGTGCAACTGCCCAGGCACACCTGATGAACATCAATTTTTTTCATCTTTTTGACCGGGATGATGTTGTCCGGACTGTGCGGTCCGGCCGTTAAAGGTTCCAGCTTGGCCAGGTCTATATTCACGACCTTCGCATACGTAGCATCTTTGTCGGCCTTCAGTTCAACGAAGTCTTTTTCTCTTTTTTGGGAGCGCAAAAACAGGCGGGTCATTTTGTCACTGGGGAAAATAGACGTGGTCACACCACACTCCGCACCCATATTGGCAATGGTGGCCCGCTCGGGAACGGTCAACGATTCCACTCCTTTCCCGCCGTATTCGAAGATCGTGTTTACGTTTCCCTTGGTGGTAAATATTTCCAGTACTTTCAGGATGACATCCTTGGCGGAAACCCACGGTTTGAGTTTCCCCGTAAGATTGATTTTAATGACTCTGGGGCAGACCAGATAAAAAGGATTGCCTGCCATCGCCAGAGCAACATCCAGACCTCCCGCGCCGATGGCAATCATGCCCAATGCTCCACATGTCGGAGTATGGCTGTCCGAGCCGATCAGGGTTTTGCCTGGTTTCCCGAACCTTTCCAAATGAACCTGATGGCAGATGCCATTGCCCGCCCGGGAAAAAAAGATACCGTATTTCCGGGCCACGCTTTGCAGATAACGATGGTCGTCCGCGTTTTCAAAACCGATTTGAATGGTGTTGTGATCAATGTAACTGACAGACAGTTCTGTTTTTACACGGGGAACTTTCATCGCTTCAAATTGCAGATAAGCCATCGTTCCTGTGGCGTCCTGAGTCAGAGTCTGATCAATGTGAATACCGACTTCTTTACCGTCGATGAGATTTCCGGCGACCAGGTGCTGTGCAAGAATTTTTTCAACCAGATTTTTCCCCATGTCCTTTTCCTTGATGAAAATTAAGATGATAAAGCATTATGCCGCGAGCTTATATAATAAACTTCACAGATAATCAACCGGCAAAAAGAAAGAAAACCGTAAAAAGATAACGGGCTTTGCTCTTAAACAAAGTCCGTTATCTTTTGTTAATTTTCTATAAAAGGATAGGTTGATTTATACGCCGCTGTGGTTTAATTCTTTTACTCTGATCGCGCGCTGAAATCTTTTCTGGTAGTAGGGGGTATCCAGACTGTCAATCCGGACAGCTTTACTCTTGGACGATGCGTGGACGAATTCATTGTTTCCTATGTAGATTCCAACGTGTCCGAGAGACCGGTTCGTGTGGAAGAAGACCAGGTCACCTTTTTCGAGATTGTCGCGTGTGATGCTGATGCCGACTTTGGCCTGCTCGCGTGCACTGCGCGGCAGAGTAACATCAAATATCCGGTAAATCCTCTGCACGAAGGACGAACAATCAATCCCTCTCAGCGATTCGCCGCCGAACCGGTAAGGAGCGCCGATGAAGCCTGTCGCGACTTTCACCAGAAGCTGCAATTCGTCCGTGCTGTTCCACTCACCCAAAAGCTCCCCATTGTTTTCCGGTTCATCCAATTTTCCGGAATCATCTATCAATGTACCTTCATTGGTGAGAGAGATATTATCTGAATTGTCTTCTTCGGTTGCATCCGGGTCTTCATTTTCTTCAACTTGAGCGACACGGACGGATTTGCTTGGTGAAGACGCAGCCTTGGCCAGGGCCAGTCTTTGTCCGATTCTTAGGCTCTTCTGGCTGACGTGATTTAATGCCATAATTTCTTTTGATGAAATCCCTGTCTTTCTGGCAATTTTGGTCAGCGTATCGCCTTTTTTAACTTTATAATAAGAAGGGTTTGATTTTGATTGAACCGATTGAACCGTTTGTTTTGCCGATCTTTTTGTGGCAATTCTTAAAACTTGATTTTTCTTTAATTTGGTTTGATGGAGATTGTTTTCTTTTTTGATCTGTTGGACACTGACACCAAACTTTTTAGAAATACTGTAAAGAGTGTCGCCGTCTTTTACTTTGTATTGTGTTGCCAGAGCGTTCGAGCTGAAAGTGCTAAATAATAAAATAAGAACAAAAAGAAATGAAAGTTTCAGAACTCGCCGTTTCATAATGAAATGCCTCCTTTTTGAGTGGGGGTATTATCCTATCAACGGTGTACATCTTTCGCTTTGATATTATGATTACAATTTGAAAACGAAAATCTATTTGCTGTACACACCAATGTACATTTTTTAACAATAATGTACGACCAACAACGTATTTGGAAGATGCTTACTAAAAATATACTGGCCTGTCAAATTTATTTTGCATTTTCCAGGGCAAATTATTCATTAAGTCATTGTTTATATTTATGATTTAATGAAAAAGAACCTGTCGGGCAAGTGTGATTTATTATTGGATTTTCTGTTCATTTTCGGTTAAACCAGTGCGCGGCCTTGAAGAGCCGGTTGACGGACTGAACGTGATGGCACTTATGAAGACTAACCAAAGGATGATTATGGGGAACTGGAAAAAAATTACATCGGTACTGCTCATTTCTATCGGGATTCTGTTTGTGATCGATATCGGGCGATATTTTATCTATCCGAGTATGTCTTATCTGAAAAATAATCGTCCCGCCAAAACGGCTTTTATGGAATACAGAGAAAACGCCTGGCGCAGAGAGGGGGTCAATAAAAAAATAACGAATATCTGGGTGCCCCTGAACAGGATATCACCTTACGCGATGAAGGCGGTGATTATCGCTGAAGATGACAAGTTCTGGTCTCACGAAGGTTTTGATTTTGAGGCCATGCAGAAGGCTCTGGAAAAAGACATTAAAAAAAAGAAGTTTAAAGCCGGCGGCAGCACAATTTCCCAGCAACTGGCAAAGAATCTGTATCTGTCTCCTTCAAAAAATCCTGTCCGGAAGATCAAGGAAGCCATTTTAACCTGGCGCATGGAAAGAAATTTAAGCAAAAGAAGAATCATGGAGCTTTACCTGAATGTCGCGGAATGGGGTGACGGGGTTTTCGGCATTGAAGCCGCCGCCCGGAAACATTACGGAAAAAGCGCTGCCGCGCTGGGTCCCCGGGAAGCCGCGGTGCTGGCCTCGATTCTGCCCAATCCCATTAAATATAAACCGCATGGTTCGTCAAGGTATGTCGTCAACCGTTCGGAGAGAATTTACCAGATTATGGTGCGCCGGGGCATCGTGATACCCGAATATGAGGAAGTGATCTCTGAACCCGATGAAAGCGAAGAAGAAACCGGCGAGCAGGCTGAACAACGTGTTTCTGATGTGACCGGACAGGCAGTTGAATCCCTTCAGCCGACGGAAGAAAAAAAGGAAGAAACCGTTCCGGAAGAACCGAAAGTAAGTCCTGTTCTTCCGGAGACGGAAAATAAGTCTAATCCCTGATGGGGATTTTATAATATTTCTATAGCCGTGGCCATGGATACACCGCCGCCTCCGCATAGGGTGGCCAGTCCCAGAGTTTTGTTGTGTTTTTTCATGGCATGAATGAGGGTAACCATAATTCGACACCCGGTGGAACCTACGGGATGTCCCAAGCCGATGCCGCTGCCGTTAATATTGGTAATTTCGCGTTTCAAACCAAGTTCCTTTTCGCAGCCGAGATACTGACCGGCAAATGCTTCGTTGACTTCACACAGTTCAAAAGCATCCAAGCTCAGTTTTGGATCATTTTTGAGCAGGTTCTTGACAGCCGGAACCGGGCTTAAGCCCATCACGGAAGGATGGCAACCTCCACGTCCTGCAGATCGTATTCTGGCAATCGGTTTCAAACCTAATTCTTTTGCTTTATCAGCTGACATGATAATCATGGCGGAAGCGCCGTCATTCAGTCCTGAGGAATTGCCCGCCGTAACTTTGCCGACCTTGGGGATAAACGCCGGTGGCAGGGCCTTCAACTGATCCATGGTCAAGCCGGGCCGGAAATGTTCATCCTTGTCAAAAATGACAGGCGGCTTGCCTTTCTTTTGAGGAATCTCAATGGGCACGATCTCGTCTTTGAAATCGCCGTTTTTGGTGGCGCGCTCGACATTGTTGTGACTGCGCAGAGCGACCTCATCCATTTCCTCGCGGCTGATGTTCAAAAGCTGGGCGATCAATTCCGTCGTATGGCCCATGATGTAGGGTTTGCCCTTTAAGCTTTCAAAAGGCTGGCCTGATTTGAGCGGGCCGTCGTCGGATAACGGCATGACATAGGAGCCGCAATGCAGGGCGCGGATCATGGAATCAATAAAGACCGTGTCCTGAAGACGGCAGCCCCAACGCGCGTCAAAACTGACATAGGGTGTGCCGGACATATGCTCGACACCGCCGGCCAGAATAATATCGGCCATTCCGGCTTTGATCATGGCCGCGCCGCTGAGGACGGCTTCCATTCCGGAGATACAAACGCGATTTAAAGTGACCGCGGTGACGGTTTCCGGAATGCCGGCTAAAAGAGCTCCGACACGAGCGACATTAAGCGTATTACACGATTCAAGACAGCAGCCGAATCTGACATCATCAATCGTGGCGGGATCTATCCCTGCCCGTTTGACGGCTTCCTTCATGACGACTGCCGCAATACGGGCGCCGATCACGTCCTTTAATGATCCCCCGAATGTTCCTATAGCCGTTCTGCACGCCGAAACAATGACTACATCCTTCATTTTTCAATCTCCTTATTCTTATAATTATTTTCTTCTTTTAAAGCTGGGTGTTCAGACAGTCTTTACAGAAGTTAGTTTTTCTCCCGGGCTGAAAAAAATCTTAAATCCAAAAGTAAAAATTGGCCGGGTGAAGTGTTAAACAATAACAAAAAATATGTCAAATAATAAAATGATAATTTTTATCTGGATGACGACAGATTGTGGGCTAACTGTTTTTCAATAATTTTAATGATTTCTGTTGAGGAAAGAATGCCGCGTTCAATGAAGTATTCACCCAGGGGGCGCTGAAACTTTTTCTGCTTTCCCAGCAGAGCAAACAGTTCGAAGATTGAGATATAACCGGTGCGAAACGCGCATTCGCCGAATTTTTCATCAAAATCACGAACCGCTAAGATTTGCAGCACATCCTGATAGGAAAGCAGTCCCCAGGAGGTGGCTATTTGTCCGATCAGGGGGCGCTGGCGCCGCTGCCAGCAGATAGCCTCAATCAGCGTTCGCCAGGAAATAAGGCCGGAGTAATATAAAAACTGACCCAGCATTAAATTTACTTTCGGGATGCTGCCGTTGTAGAAATGATCGGCATCATTCTTTTGTTTTTTATGCCAGTGGCTTTGATTGCGGTATCTTTCTCCGGAATTCTCAAAATTCTGGCTTGAATATGTTTGCCGTGTTCTCCAACCGTCGAAATAGGGTGTTTCTAAATTCCATTGATTTCTTGTTTCCACAAAAGAAAGCAGTCTTTCATAGGCCTCCCGGACATTGATGAATTCCGCGTTTAAGTCTCTCGCCAATGTGTCCAGGACCACCGCTCTGTCCGGATGTGTTTCCAGCGCGCGCTTGCGATAAGCCGCCTTAATGCCGACCGGTTGCAGATATTTCAGAAAATCAGCAGACACTTGGATGTCCGATCCAAAAATGGTTTCACAGTCTTGAAAAACTTCTGATGAAATGGATTCAATGCCCGGCATTGCCTGTGTCCTCTGGAATTTAATGTATTGTAAAAGTAACAGCATACCGGAGAATTATCAAGGGAAAAAACATCTGTGAAAACTTCCGCTTGTGTTATCAATGCAGAACTTGCCGGAAAATTACTTTGATTGGCTTTTTCTTATGAGGCAAAGGTCAAAAATTTTTTGCTTGGCAATATTTCATGGTTTGGCGATAGTGAGCCAGAGAAACGTTTCTCCGCCGATATCCCGATATTGCGCTGATACTATCCGGAAGCCTGTTGATTTTAATGTTGCGGTTAGCATTTCAGGCGTCGCATGACTGTAAAATAACCGCTCGCCCATAAATTCCTTATAACCGTTGAAAATATCCTCTCCGGTATATTCCCTCGTGGCATAGGTGAAAAAAGCCATGCCGCCCGGTTTGAGCCAGCGGTAAATTTTGCGGAATATTTCCCCGTGTTTTGTGTGTTCAATGTGAAACAGACAGTAAATAGAAGTGACGGCTTCAAACTGTTCATCGGGAAATTCGAGTTCCCGAATATCGGCCAATATGGTTTTCATTTTCGGCTGATAACGATTCGCCATTTCCAGCATTCTGACGGAAAAATCGACGCCGGTTACCCGCCAGCCGTTTTGGATGAAATAAGCCGGAAAAGGCTCACCGGCGCCGCAGCCCAAATCCAGCAGGTGACCCGGAATGGCGGGCAGCTTCCTGTAAAAATCATCGATCACCTCCGTCATGTCGAACAGGCCGCGATTTTTTTCGTACGTTTCGGCAAAACGGTCGTAGATTTCACGTAAGGTATCCTGCATAGGATTCATTTTATAACTCAAATGGATTGTCTTTGTCAAAGTCCGGAGTCAGTTCATCGTCGTTGACTGTCTGTATGAAAATATTGTCGAAGCCTAATTGAAGTGCGTAGTCTGTCACCTGTTCGTATTCATTGCGGGTGATTCTGCGTTTCAGAATCGGGTGATGACGCATATTGGGAATCGGCGTGTATTGGGCCATCAGACTTAAGAAAACATTTGTAGAGACTTCTTTCTTAATCAATCTTAAAGCTTCTTTCGAGTTTTCTATTCTACCGGGTAAAACAAGATGACGGATAATGATTCCCTTTTGCGCCACACCGTCTTTTAATTCCAGCTCATCACCGACCTGGCGCACCATTTCTCTGATGGAATCAAGAGCAAAACGGGGATATCCCGGCGCGGAAGAAAACATGATGCCGTCTTCTTCCAATCCGTATTTAAAGTCCGGAAGATAAATTTCCACCATGCCGCCCAGCAGCTTGATGACTTCCGGATCTTCATAACCGCCGCAATTATAAACGAAGGGGATGGTCAAACCTTCTGCACGCGCCAGCAGCAGAGCTTCCATAATCATCGGTGTCTGCGAGGTCGGGGTTACCGGTTCAACATTGTGACACTGCCTTTTTTGCAAATCAAGCATGACACCGGCCAGTTGTTTGGAGTGCAGTTCTTGCCCGATGACACGATGAGAAATCTGATAATTTTGGCAGTAGATGCAGCCTAAATTGCAGGAAGAAAGGAAAATGGTACCGGCGCCGTTTTTGCCGGATAGAGGCGGTTCTTCACCATGATGAGCCAGCGCGCAATCCATCACGATTTTGTCCGGCAGGCGGCAATAGCCCCGTTCGTCTTTTGTTCGGTCAACGTGGCAATGACGCGGACAAAGCACGCAATCTTTTAAAATTGCTTTCAGCCGGAAAACTTTTTTTTCTACATCCATCTTATCGTGGCAAATCAAAGTGCCGCATCAAAGTTGTTCTACTGCATCGCGAATCTTGCCGCTTTCCACCAGTTCCAGAAAATCTTCACCCAGCGGGGCGGATAATTCCACGGCCCGGTGCCAGTTTTTGATTCTTGTCGCCTGATCATGAATCAAATTCACTAAATCGGTCCGGTCGGGAACCTTCCCGCCGGGAAGACTTTCCACAAAGCTCTGCGAAGGAAAAATCATTAAAACATTCTCAAGCGTATGCGGTTCCGGACCCCGGTTTTGGATTTGTTTGTCCAGCCAGCCGGGGATGATCCTTTCCTGGTGATGAAAGAAAAGCACGATTTCATCTTCTCTGGCGGCATACTGGTGCGTCAGGTGATAGTCAATCAGACCGCCGTCGCGATAAACACCGCGGGGCGCGCCATAAATATCACGTACACCGTTAATGACCAGAGGAATAGCGCCGGAAGCCAGCACGGCGTATTTAAAATTCACTTCATTTAACTGAACGTAAGCTCCGCGAAAGGAGGATTTCAGGCAAAATGCCGGCGGCTTGGAGGCATTATAAAAAACGACCCTTTCTGCGAATCTGTGAATGTTGTTGCGACTGAAATAATTAAAGATCAGACACGTTAAAAGTCCTGTTTTCTGCAGCCAGTGATTTTCTGATGCGACCAGGCCACGCGCCCGCGCGGTAATGATCACAAGGCGGTATTGCTTATTGGCGAGCGCAAAAGGAAGGGCGTCGTCTTCCAGATAGGCATTGACGATATGGGTCGTTTTTTGCAGGGATGTTGCCGGCGTGTCCTGTTTTGTGTATGAAATATTGATATAGGCGTCCATGAGTTTCTGATAGGACTGAATGGCTTCCGGCTGAATCCATGCCGCGAAACGAAACGCGCCCGCAGAGGATCCGACCAGTTGCACCGGTTTTTGACATCCCAGCAGGCCTTCCTTCAGAAGCGTCAAATCGAACCCACTGGCGATCAGCCAGCGGGGCCCCACCGCCGGGCCGAAATAGGTTGAGATGGAATCGAAATGAAAACCACCGTCCTTGATGATGCGATAGATTTTTTTTCCTGCTTTAATGCGTATTCTGCTCATATTTTATGTTTGGGCAAAGGCCTTGACACGTAAACTTTTGTCCTGTAAATTCAGATAAATTTTTCTTCTGTGGTAATGAAGAATAGAAGACTGTATTTCTTTAAACGGGGCAGCTTTTACCAGTAATAAAAGAAAAAATGCAAGTTTATTTTTGAAGGATGACGTTATGGATATCAAAAGTTCTGTTCAGCAGATAGCCCGCGATGCGCAACTGTCGGCGCGAAAGCTTTCCCGAATAACCGAGACGGAAAAAAACAAGGCTCTTTTACGCATGGCTGAAGAATTGGAGGTAAATTCAGGATTTCTTCTGAAGGAGAATGCCAAGGATGTTGTAAAAGCCAAAAAATCAGGCATCTCCAGCGCCATGCTGGATCGTTTGACGCTCAAACCTTCGACGATTGATCAAATGGCCAAAGGCCTGCGGGAAGTGGCCGCCCTGCCGGATCCCGTCGGGAAGGTAACGTCTATGTGGCGAAGGCCCAATGGGCTGCTGGTGGGAAAGATGAGAATACCACTGGGTGTTATCGGGATTATTTACGAGTCACGCCCCAATGTCACGGTCGACGCTTCGGCGCTGTGTCTCAAATCCGGGAATGCGGTGATTTTGAGAGGCGGTTCTGAATCCCTTCAATCCAATCTGGCCATTGCGTTCATTCTGCAGAAAGTGCTCAGGGAGACATCATTACCGGAAAAAGCAATACAGGTCATCCCGATGACTGACCGTGAAGCGGTGAGCGAGATGCTGCATCTGGAAGAATACATTGACCTGATCATTCCCCGCGGCGGTGAAGAATTAATCCGCGCGGTGGTTGCTCAGTCCAGAATACCGGTTATCAAACATTACAAAGGTGTCTGTCATATTTTTGTGGATGCCAGTGCCGATATGGAAATGGCCGTCAATATCTGTCTCAACGCCAAAGCTCAGCGTCCGGGTGTGTGCAATGCCCTGGAAACGTTGCTGGTGCACCAGGACATCGCGGGTCAATTTCTGCCGCTGGCGGCCAACAAATTAAAGAAAGCCGGCGTGGTCATCAGGGGTTGCGCAAAAACTAAAACCATCTTGAAGAAGATTGAAAAGGCTCAGGAAGATGACTGGTATGCCGAATATCTGGATTTGATTCTCGCGGTGAAGATTGTGAAAAATATGGAGGAAGCCATCGCGCATATAGAGAAATACGGCTCTTTGCATACCGAGTCCATTATCACGGGGGATTACACCAATGCCCAGCGTTTTCTAAACGAGGTCAATTCCTCAACCGTGCTGGTCAATGCTTCTACGCGCTTCAGTGACGGTTTTGAGCTGGGGTTGGGTGCGGAAATCGGTATTTCCACAACCAAACTGCATGCTTTCGGTCCGATGGGCCTGGAGGAATTGACAACGACAAAATTTATCATTTACGGAAACGGACAGATGAGAACATGAGGTGGGGACTTTTTGGCGGTACTTTTGATCCGATTCACATCGGACATTTACGCGGCGCGGAAGAGATGCTGGAGATTTTCAATCTCAACCGTATTATTTTTGTGCCGTCATCACAGCCACCGCACAAACTGGAGGCAAAGATAACTCCTTTCCATCATCGTGAGCAGATGATTCGTCTGGCCATTGAAGACAATGTTAACTTTTTGTTTTCCGACGTGGAAAAATTACGTGCCGGTAAATCTTATTCTGTGGAAACGGTGGAATACATTCTCCAGAACCATATGGATGATCTAGAACTGTATTTCATAGTCGGCCAGGATGCTTTTCAGGCGATCACAACCTGGAAAGACTGGGAGAGGCTGTTGTTGTTATGTCATTTCGCCGTTATGACCCGCCCGGGATATGATGATTTAAGGCTGGGCACGATCCTGCCGAAAGAATTTGCCGAGAAATTTTCTTACGATGAAAAAATCGATGGATTTCAGGGACCGACAGGACACACTATTTATTTCCGCCACACAAGTTTTCTGGATATTTCTTCCTCGCGAATGAGACGGATGGTTCAAGAGGGTCAATCCATTCGATATCTTACCATGGACAAAGTCCGTCAGTACATTATCAAAAATTCGTTATACAAAAAATAATAAGGAGTGATGTATGAATTACAAATATATTGAACTGGAGATCAAAGATTATATCGCGACCGTAACGATGACCAGAGAAAAAAGTCTCAATGCCCTGAGTCTGGAATTTGCATCGGAGATTGCCGGTGTTTTTAAAGAGCTGGCGGCTAAGGATGAAGTCAGGGCTGTTATCCTGAAGAGCAAGGCCAGAATTTTCTGTGCCGGCCTAGATTTGAAAGATGCCGCCGGAGGTTTTACCGGAACGGCCAGAGGGCCGTTTGATATGATTAAAAAATTCCAGCCGCTATTCGATTGCTGCAATGCGATTGAAGAATGCCCCAAGCCGGTCATTGCTGCAGTGCATGGTCAGTGCATCGGCGGCGGACTGCATATGATTTCCGCTTGTGATATCCGTCTCTGTACCGAGGATGCAAGTTTCTGTCTGAAAGAGCCGAAGATCGGATTATGTGCCGATATGGGCGCGCTTCAAAGGCTGCCTCTGATCGTCGGCCAGGGATATGCCCGGGAAATTGCTTTCACCGTTAATTTTTACAATGCCCGGCAGGCGGAAAAAATGGGACTGATCAATCATGTTTACGCGGATCAGTCCGCTCTGGACGCAGCCGCCCGTGAAATGGCCGTGCAAATATCGGAGAATGCTCCCCTCGCCATCGAATGCACGAAAGAAGTTCTCAATTTCAGCCGTTATACCAGCGTCAGCGAAGGCATGGCTCTGGCCATTCAGAAAAATATGTTTCTGCTGACAACCGATGATCTCAAAGAGGCGTTCATGGCCTTCATGGAAAAAAGACCGCCGGCATTTAAAGGGAAGTGAGAGACAGGAACATCAAAGCATAATCTGCATAAAATAAGAGGGATTGTTCGTCGAACAATCCCTCTTATCGTTCTGATCAGAAATTTTTTAACCCTGGTACATACTCTCGATTTCGTCTTTGTATTTTTCGAAAACAATTCTGCGTTTCAGTTTCAAAGTCGGCGTCAGCTCGCCGGATTCAACACTGAAGGGTGTTTCCATGATCCTGTAGTATTTGATCTGTTCGTAACGCGGCAGCGTTTCGTTGACCTCGTCGATCTGTTTCTGAATCAATTCCTTTATCTTATCATGGGCGATGAGGTCTTTGTTGGAACATTCCGGAATGCCATTGTGTTTGCAGTAACGTCGCAGCTCCTGATAATCGGGAACAATCAGGGCGCTAATGTATTTTCTCGCATCACCGATGAGACAGGCCTGATCGATAAAGGGCTTGGCGATAATGGCCAGTTCGATGGGATGAGGCGCGATATTCTTGCCGCCGGACGTGACAAACAGTTCTTTCTTGCGGTCGGTAATGAGCAGAAATCCGTCACGGTCGAACTCGCCAATGTCTCCCGTCTTAAACCATCCATCGTCCGTGAATGCTTCTTTGGTTGCGTCAGGTAAATTCCAGTATCCCTTGAATACCTGAGGCCCCTTGACGAGTATTTCACCGTCCTCGGCGATTTTTTCTTCTGTCCAGAGAGCCGGTCTGCCTACCGTCCCCGGTTTGATCTGTAGTTTGTGAGCCAGGGTATTGTAGGCCAGGGAAAGACACAACGATCGAAAAAGACTGGTATAGGGGGATAAACCCTGTGCCTGTTTCGTCACCATGAGATCCACGGTCAAGTCCAGCATCTTCTTTTGGAACCAGCTGCCTTTGCTGATATCAAAACCGGTGTTGAATTCCGGTTCATTGAAATTGATCACCGGCGATGTTTCGGTAAGGCCGTAACCTTCGCTCAATTGAATGCCCAGCGAACGGATAAACACACAAACATCTTTGGAAAGTTTACCGCCGCCGGATATGCCGAGAACAACGCGGTCCAGACCGGCTGTTTTTTTAATTTTATTGAAAACCAGAATGTTGGCTGCGGCGAACTGAAGCAGGTCGATTTGATTCATGCGTGTTGCGGTGGCCATGGCGTTGGAGTATTTTTCGCCCAGTTTCATGGCCCAGTTAAAAATGGACTGTGTTGTTTGATTCTGTCGGGATATGATCGATTTTGTCGTATCGTAAATTTTTTCCCACAAACGGGGAATGCTAATGACAACATTGGGTCTGATTTCCTGAAGGTTTTTCGGTATTTTTTCAAAACTTTCCGCGAAAACCAGAATGCCCCCCTGTTGAAGGGCGCCCACATGGTAGTCACTTGTCCGGCCGAAAACGTGACACATGGGTAAATGAACAAGGAAAGTGAGATGAAGACCGAGTTCCCGTTGACAACGAACCAGTGTGGAATTGGAAGCCTGATGAAGGTTGGCTACCCAGTTTTTCTGGGTGAGAACGGCGCCTTTCTGCTTGCCGGTTGTCCCTGAGGTATAGATAATGGAAGCAACATCATCGGGGGTAACCGCGTTTATATTTTTCTCCAGCTCTTCATCACTGATTTTCCCCTTGCCCATAGCAATCACTTCATCGAAAGTATAAACACCTTCCGGTTTTGTTCCTTGCCAGGAACCCATGGTAATAATCTTGTCAATAGGAACTCCCTGTGCTTTTGCTTTGATGGCCATCTCTCCCCGAGCCTGATTGGAAGCGATGACGATTTTCGATCCGCTGTCCGAGGTCATATAACCCAGTTCTTCAACGGTCAGTGTGGGATAAAGAGGTACGCCGATAGCGCCGCAGGCCTGAATGGCCTGATCAGCAATGATCCAACGTGGTCTGCTTTCAGAAAAGATGACGATTCGATCTCCTTTTTTCAACCCCAGGACCAGCAGTCCCTTGGCAAAACCCATGGCTTCATCGCGAGTTTCCTTCCATGTTCGTGAGTGCCATTCGCTGCTGGGGTCGCCGTTTTTATCAATCTTGGCACGAAGCAGTTCGACCTGGTCACCAAAACGAAGCGCCTGATTGTGAAATATACCGCACAAAGTATCTGTTCTATAAGCCATAAACCTACATTCCCCCCTTTAGATAATTTTAATTAACCATCATGAATTAATGAATAGTTTTACATACGTTTTTTGTTGGCAGTGCGCTTTTCATACGCTCTTTGCCTTTAAAAAATCAAGTTCAAACCCTGTAAGATTGAACCGATTTCTACTTGCCCTTGTAAAGAAAACGTTCCAGAAAGCGATTATACGTTGTCCAGCCGGAATCACCGTTGTGCGAGTCCGCCATGAAGGTCTGAAAAGCATTAAATTTGGCATCCAGATCATCAATATAGTGGACAACTAAAGCTTCTAAAGTTTTCGGGCGTTTGGGAGAGCCGAATTCGAATTCGCCATGATGACTTAAAATAATATGGCGTAATTCCATTGCTGTTTGGGGGGGGAAGTCAGCAATAGCGGCTATCTCTTTATCAAGCATCTGTACTCCTAGCACAATATGACCGATAAGTCTACCTTCATTACTGTAATCAATAATGGTGTCATATGAAAACTCATATATTTTCCCTATATCATGAAGCATACCCCCGGTGATCAGCATATCTTTTTTGAGATCCGGATAGTGAGTGGCAACTTTTTCCAGTAAACGCACCACCGAAAGGGTATGTTCCAGAAGCCCGCCCAGGTAAATATGATGAAACCCTTTGGCCGCGGGCGCTTTCTTAAAAAGCTCTGCCGTCTTTTCATGCTGAAAAAAAGAATGCAACAGTTTTTGCAGCGGCTGGGTTTCTATATTTTCAATAAACGCGAGCAGGTCGTTGAACATGACATCAATGTCGCCTTTAACCGCGGGCAAATAGTCGGAAGGGTCTATATCTTCCCAGGCGCTTTTCTGAACCTTGACAATTGAAATCTGAATCGAATTTTTATAATTGGCGGCTTTACCCTCAATGTAAATGATATCACCCTTTTTAAACTGCTGATCAAATTCCATCGCATTGTCCCAGATTTTACCATCCAGTTCACCGGTTTTATCCTTCAGGCGGACATTCAAATAAGGAGCGCCTTTGATGGAAAAGGCCATATTCTTTTCGGCCGCTAAAAATGTGGAAGCGACCCGGTCTCCCTGTTTAATGTCCTTGAGATAGATTTCTTTTGTCTTCAAATGATGACCCGCCTTTCGTGAGAATAGATGTTCATCCGACCATGACGCACATAGCCGATCAACAAAATATTGGCCTTGTCTGACAGTGCCACAGCATTGGCTGTCGGTGCGGAATGAGAAATAATGGTCGGTATGCCCATGTTCCAGACTTTATAAACAATTTCGGAGGAGATTCTTCCCGTTGTTAAAATCATTGCCTGTTGCAGATTGATTTTCTGCAACAGGGCATAACCTCCCAGCATATCTATCGTGTTGTGACGGCCGATATCTTCGCGTAGGGCGACGATTTTCTTTCCCATCGCCAGAGCTGAACAATGGGTGCCGCCTGTCTGATTATGCACTGCGGAATTGTTCAGGAGTTCTTCCATGAGTTTGAGGGCCACACGGGTTTTGATCTTAAAATCCTTGGCAGGGCTCAATGGTTTAAGCAGGTCCATGTTTGATTTGCCGCGTGCCCCGCTCGACGCGATGTTTTTTACAGATGCCGGTAAGCAGTCTGTTTTTTTCTTCAGGATAACATCAACAAGAGGCTTTTTTTTGTTCATTTTGATTTCTTCGATGTCGCTCCCGCGGGCAATGATCCTTTCCGATCTTAAAAAACCTGCCGCGAGTTCTTCCAGATGAATTCCGGCGCACGCAATATTCGCCAAGTGTTTACCGTTAACATGAACGGCAAGGGTCACTTCCTGAATCACTTTGGTGAGATTGCGGGTCACGGCCGTATCGTCGCCGGAAGATATTTTTATCGTTTTGATTATTTTTTTTAAATCACTCATCGATTCTCTCTTAATAGGCGGTGATCTCCCACCCGGACGGTCAGTTTGCTGACGTCAAAATATTCCATCAGCGGAATGATATATTTACGGGACAGGCCGGTCAACTCTTTAAAACTGGCCGGGGTCGCCTTGCCGTCTTTCATCAGCAACGCTTTGTAATCATCACGCAATTTATTCAGGGAGCCTCTTGCGAAACAGAGGTCTTCATTAATCTTGATTAAATCTCCATCTTTGAGCATCAGTTTGATGATGCTTTGGGCTTGTGCTTTTTGATCTTTAAAATCATTGAGCACATCGTTCAGAGAAGGCGGCGTCAAGCCTGCGTCAGTATAAATCCGGGCAATGCCGTTGCGCAGCGAATCCAGCTCTCCTTCCAGTTGCACCTGATGTCCTGTCAGCCGGACATTATCCTTGTCAAGGACAATCGTTTCTTTTTTGCAGAGATTGCGCAGCGCCAGATTGAACAGCTTGACCGATATCGCGCGTCCGAGGGTTTCTTTGAGCTGTTCTTTGGAAATACCGCCCTGTAAAGGATTGTTCTGATGATAAACACTCAGATTTTTACAGATCAACTCTTCCAGTTGATTGTAACAGACAACCGAAATGACGGTTGTGTCTTCGTTGTCCAGCAGGATGGCTTTTCTGCCGGAAAACAACCCCTCCAGCGCTTCACGGATTTTCTTCGCGTGAATGCCGAGCCTGAAGTTCATCCCGCGCAGATTGATGCCGTTAAAACCGGCTCGTTCCATGATAACAGAAATTTTTTCCGCCAGCGAACCGTTGAGCAAGATGTTCATATCGGCAATAATTTTTTCGTTGTGCCTTTTATGTTTGGCAGGAAGGGGATCAATAATCAGGCCGCCACCGATCGTCGTTACCGGAGAATAACTGCGCAGAACGAAGCGATCGCCGGCGACAATGACATCCATGTCCGCCAGGATCAATTGAGCGAAGGCTTTTTGTCCCGGCGCCAGTTCGTCCTTGTCCAGTAAGATCAGGCGGGCAATGATTTCGCTTGTTCCGGTATGCAGGCGGACAAGTGTTCTGTTCTTCAGATTTTTTGCATTGGCGGCGAGAAATTCAACCAACACATCGAGTCGTTGAGAAGGCCAGACCGTTTTCGGCCGGACAAGGACATTGCCCCGTTCGATGGTTGATTTTTCAACGCCCTGAAGGTTGATGGCGGTCCGTTGACCGGCCCAGGCCTCTTCCACCGGCTGGTTATGCACCTGCATGCCTCTGATGCGGGTGGTGATATTTCCGGGAAGAATTTGAATTTCTTCACCAATTTTAATGTGATCGGAAACCAGTGTTCCCGTCACAACTGTCCCGAAGCCTTTCATGGTAAAGACGCGATCCACAGGCAGGCGAAAAATTCCGTCATCAGCCTTCTGATCGATTTTCCTTGCCATCTCATCAATGGCCTTGATCAGTTCGGTCAGCCCCTCCTGTTTTAAGGCCGATACCGGAACAACTGGAGCATCTTCCAGAAATGTTCCCTGTAAAAAATCAAAAATTTCTGATCGGACCAAGTCCAGCCAGTCTTGCTCGACCAGATCGGTTTTGGTCAGCGCGACGATGCCCCTGGATATTCCCAGCATTGAACATATCTGTAAATGTTCCTTCGTTTGCGGCATAATGCCTTCATCCGCGGCAATGATCATCAAAACGAAATCAATGCCCGCAGCGCCGGAAACCATGTGTTTAATGAATTTTTCATGTCCGGGGACATCCACAATGCCGAGTGTCTGACCGGAGGGAAGCATGAGCGATGCAAAACCGAGCTCAATCGTAATGCCTCTTTGTTTTTCTTCTTTGAGGCGGTCTGTATCCACCCCCGTAAGCGCTTTAATAAGCGCAGTTTTCCCGTGATCAACGTGGCCGGCTGTGCCGAGAACGAAATGTTTCATATCATTATCCTGATCTTGACGCTGAAAAATAACAAACTCTTCATTTTTTCACAAGATTATATTTGTTCTGAATCAAAAAGGAAAATAAGTTTCAAAATATGGAAGCCCGGCCGGTTATCCCTATTGTGGACACGGTGCCATAATGGGGCAAAAGAAACTGGAATGGCAGGAGACGCAATATGCTCAGACTTTTTGTATATGAATTATCGACCGCTAGGAGTGAATACAGCCGGTTTGTCCGAAGCGGTATAGAGCGGGGTCGTCGTCCTGATTTGACCGGTGGCGGTTTATTGCAAAGTCACGGAGGCTGGACCGACATCAAAGCGTTAAGAGAGACAGGCGACTCAATAAAGGCGATGATCGGATATTCGGCAACGGAAAAGCTCGGAACGTCTCAAAGCCGTTTGGCGCATCTGCTGAAACAGACACAATCGGCGATTACCTATGCTGTCCAAAGGGAAAAGGCGATTGTTGAGGCCAATTCATACCTGATTGAATAAAGGTGGATTAATATTTTGAAGCACATCCCCTGGCCCCCTACAAATTTCAATATTAAACCAATATTAAACAAACTGTTTTTTATTAATAATAAATCATCCATTTGCCAACGCTTTTAGTGTGTTGGTATGATGTCAAAAAATACTGGTATTGTATGGGGATATCGTCTTTTTTCGAGATCAACACAGAAGGAGAATTTATCAGAGATTTGAGATAAAGTGCCTCTTCGGCATTTTCCACATCAATTAGATTTTTTTCCCAGTTGGTATTTTCCTGGAATTCGGTATGTCTGTGCAGGGAATAGTGTCGCCATTTGACGCTGTAAATCTCTTTCTTCAATTCAAAGGAGAGAGACGATAAAAGAAAATTCCATATAATGATTTTTCGGTTCTCATCCAGCCTATTTTCTTTTAAAAAGCGGGCAATTGGTGCCGTGCTGTTTATGAACAGTTCCGATTTGCTCATAAAGTCAGCGGAAATGGGAATGATAAACAGGGGAAACAATAGTGACAACGCAACCAAATCAGATTTTGGGCTTTTTGTTTTGAAGAATAAAATAAAAAGGAGTGCTAAAATCAAAATCATCCATGCCGAAACGGAAGGTTTGTATGCAAAAACGGGAATCAGGCCTATGAACAAGAGTAGGAATCCCAAAAGTAAGATAGCGTAAAAACCGACCGTTAAGCGGTAATATTTTTTGATCGTCTGTTCAGGGGCTTCATCGATAAACCATCCACATGTTATTGCAGCATACGGAGCCAATGGCAGAACATACAAAAGAAGCTTAGAACTGATAGCAGAGAAAAATAGCAACGGGATTAACAGCCCCCAACATGCCAGCCAGTTCATCCCCGTTGCTTTTTGCCTGATACTATCGCGAATGGCTTGCGGAAGCAAAAAGATGGTCGGCATCAGGGCAGCGGACAGGAAGGCGAAATAATACCAGAAAGGCCTGGCGCGTTTGAATGCCCCGGCATCCGTCATGCGTTTGATCAACTGTTCCCTAATCAGAAAATGATAGAAGTCATTTGATTGTATCATGAGGAATACAAACCACCAACCTCCGATGAATAGGGTCAGTGCAATTCCCAATCCGATGTGCAAACCGTTTTTGCAGCCCTGCACATTCAATATTTTTCGTATGGGATAAATCATCAGAACGGGAATAATAATGCCGACAGGTCCTTTGGCAAAGATGCATAATCCCAGGGCAATAAAGTACAGATAGAGCATTCCCGGTTTTCTTTGCCTGAAATACATGATCAGAAACAAGACGGCGGTCAGTTCAAGAGTGTTCAGGTAGGCATCGATCGTTAATGTTCTAATGGAAATAAGCACAATGGGCACTCCTGTATAAATCAACGCCGAAAAAAACGCTTTCCGCCTGCTCTGGAATAATTCTAATACGATTTTATAGACCAGAAATATCTGGAGCAGATAGGCTATTGTCAGGAAGAAACGCGCTCCAAATGCATTGACACCGAACAGGTTCATTCCGAGTGCGGTAATCCAGTAAACAAAAGGTGGCTTGTCGAAATGGTAAATACCCAGTAAACTCGGCATGAGCCAATTGTGAGAATTTATCATCTCTCTCGCGATTTCGGCGTATCGCGCCTCGCTTGTATCGGTAACGCCCCATGAACCCAGTTGCCAGAGCGTTGCAAGCAGGAGTATCGGGAATATCCAGATTAATTTTTTTGAAATACTCATATACGCTTTGTTGTGAGAATTATGGCTTTAAAAATAAACGGTAGCGCCCTGCCGTAATATTATGCTATCAGCTTCCTTTATCATATTGTCGTTTATATCCAAACGTAAATCATTATCCAGATAGACGATGGTTTTATCTTCTCTATGTTGTTCGAAGGGGAAAGGCGATTGTTGACGACAATTCATACCTTATTAAATGAAGGTGCGATGATATTTTGAAGTACAGCCCCAGTGCCGTCTGATCTTTCTCTTCTTCAGGAGCATCTTGAATACCTTGTGCCGGAAAATGGCCTCCAGCTTTTTGAGTTCCAGCGGCAGAGCGACGCGGAACATTCCTCTTTGGCCATAGAAGTATTCATCTGTGACGAGAATGTGGCGGTGAGGATTGAACCCGAGAGAGCCGCCGAATGTCTGGACAGCAATAAGGAATCCTAGGGCAAGTTAGCCCTGTTAAATTAATTCTTGAAAATAGAAGGTGAAATTGTTACAAAACGCTGCAAAAGAGGCATGGCTTGCGTATCCTTGGTCTTGATTATGGCGAAAAGAGAATTGGTGTGGCTGTCAGCGATGAATTGGGCATGACCGCTCAAGGACTGTCCACCATCATCCGGAAAAATAAAAAACATGACTGGGAGATTTTACGCAGGATGATCCATGATTACAACGTTGAAAAGATTGTGGTCGGTTATCCGGTCAGGCTGGATGGATCGGAAGGTATCCAGTGTGAAAAGGTCAATCGCTTTGCGTTATTGATGGAGAAAACCTTTGCTCTTCCCGTGATGAAATGGCCGGAAACTCTTTCGACGAAAGAAGCTGAAGAAATTCTGATCAACTCCGGCATTCGCTGGGAAAAAAGAAAAAAAATGGTGGATAAACTGGCCGCCAGCCTGATTCTCCAGAGTTACCTGGATTCGATTGTCCAAAAGTGAATAAGAGAATTCACCCCAAAAATGCAATCAAAAGATAAAAATACTGATCGAGAGAAAATACGTCAGGGACAAACATCAGCAGGAAGTAAGTACCGGCAAAAGCATTGGTGGACCCTGACATTTCCAGTTTTTTCCCGTTTTTTGAAGAAATATTTATCTTTTAATAAAATTATTCGCCGCGGCATTCTTGTGCTATCCGCTGTGCTGGTGGGTTTCTGTCTTCTTTTTTTGAATTACTCAGTAAGCCCGATTGACAGGAATAATCTGACCGTCGTTGTGAATATACCCACCGGTTCCAGTTTTCTGGAGAGTGTGGAAATTTTGAATAGAGCGGGACTGATTAAGAATCGGCTTTTCTTTTTAAGCCTCGCAACCTTCAAAAAAGCCGGGCGCCATATCCGCGCCGGTGAATATGAATTCAACACGATGATCACGCCATGGACCTTGATAGATAAACTTGTTCGTGGAGAAATCAAGCAATACAGGGTATCTATTCCTGAAGATTTGTCCTTACGGGATATCGCCGAAATTCTGGATAAGGATAAATTAATCAATAAAGACATTTTTTTTCAACTGGCCAGAGATAAGGAATTTCTGACTTCCCTGCATATTCAGGCGGATTCAATAGAAGGCTATCTTTTTCCGGAAACATATTTTTTTAATCGTTCGATGAATACGCGTTCGATCATGCAAAAAATGGTGGATACATTCTGGCAGAATGTAACGCCGGTAATGATTAAAAAGGCGAATGATATCGGGATGAATGTTCATCAACTGGTCACGTTTGCTTCCATGATCGGCAAAGAATCTGCTGATAATTCTGAAAAGCCTCTCATTGCCGCCGTTTTTAAAAACAGACTGAAGAAGGGGATGCGTTTGCAGAGCGATCCAACGGCTGTTTATGATATGCACAAGTTTGAGGGTAAGGTTTTGCGCAGTCACCTCAGGAGAAGTTCCCCCTATAATACTTATTTAATCCAAGGCTTACCGCCAGGACCTATTGCCAATCCCGGTTTGGATTCAATCAAGGCGACATTGAATCCCGCTTCTGTTGATTATCTTTATTTTGTTTCCAAGCAAAACGGAACGCATTATTTTTCCAGTTCTCTTGCTGAGCATAACCTGGCCGTTCAGCGGTATATAAACAAGAAAGATGAGCAAACACAAGAACTTGATTACAATCAGCCCCATCAGATTGAAGAGAATTCATTACAAAAAGTTGAAGATGAAGGATCAGAACAAAAAGATTAAAAAGCGCAAGCCCTCGTGTTAAAGTCCCCCTCGTTTTTTTAATTTTTCTCCCCCGGATTATTGGCTTTTCTATTTTCCCTTTTTCCCCTGTAATTTTAAGCCGTTTTCTTTTCAAAAAAGATTAAATTTTTCCTTGACAAAGCCAACCCGCATATCTATAGTTGCCTCGTGGAGTAAAGTGGCTTATCGTGGAGGAAGGTGATGGCTGTTTTCAGGGGTCAATATCATCACACTATCGATGAAAAAGGAAGGATAATCTTTCCTTCCAAATTTCGTGAAATATTCTCGGAAGAATACGAGAACAAGTTGGTCATTACAACTTGGGAACAATACCTCATGGTGTTCCCTTACGATGAATGGCTGATTATTGAGGAGAAGCTGGCCCATCAGTCCAAATTGCGCAAGGAAGTAAGGGCTTTCCAGCGTTTCTTTATGTCCGGAGCGGTTGACTGCAGCATTGACGGACAGGGGCGTGTGCTTATTCCCCCGACGTTACGTGAATATGCCAAACTGGAAAAAGATATTGTTCTGATCGGCATGTTGAAGAATATTGAAATCTGGTCGAAAGATCGTTTTGAAGCGGGACAGAAACAGATTGCCGGGGAAATCGACAAATACACTGACTTCATAGCTGATCTGGGAATTTAAAGCTATGATTACCGAGTTCTATCACGAGCCGGTAATGCTGAAAGAAGTTATTGATGCGCTTTTAGTCAGTAAAACGGGAGTTTATGTGGACGGCACAGTCGGTGGCGCCGGTCATGCTTACTCCATACTGAAAGAAACCGACGCTTTTCTGGTGGGCATTGATTGTGATGAAGATGCCCTGCAGTTTGCGGAACAAAGACTGGCGGAATTCGGTTCGCGTAAAATTTTAGTAAAAGATAACTTTGCTAATTTAGACAATATACTAAAAAATTTAAATATAAAAAAAGTTGACGGTGTTTTGCTGGATCTGGGTGTTTCTTCCCGTCAACTGAATGCTTCGGAAAGAGGTTTCAGTTTCAGTCAGCAGGCGCCGCTTGATATGCGCATGGATCGCAGTTTGAAACCCAGCGCTTATGATATTGTCAACACATTTACGCAAAGTGAACTGGAAAAAATTATCAGGCTTTACGGAGAAGAAAAAATGGCGGCAAGAATAGCCAGGGCAATATCAAGAAGAAGACAAGAGACGCCGATTCAAACAACAACCGAACTCGCGTCCATCGTAGCGTCCTGTATGCCCGGAAAGTTCAAATGGCAGAAAATTCATCCGGCGACCAGAACTTTTCAGGCAATCAGAATTGCCGTCAACCATGAACTTGATCATATCAAACCCGCCATTCATGCTGCTGCCGATGTTTTGAAGCCGGCAGGACGTCTTTGCGTGATCTCTTTTCATTCGCTTGAAGACCGCATCGTGAAAAATGAAATCCGCTTCCTGGAAGGGGGCTGCGTGTGTCCTCCGGATATTCCTGTTTGTGTTTGTCAGAGAGAAGCGAAACTCAGAAATCTGACGAAAAAAGCCTTGATGCCCTCGCCGGAAGAAATCAACGCCAATCCGCGGGCGCGCAGCGCTAAATTACGGGTAGCCGGGAGAATTTAAATGACGCAGTCCGCTCAGTCTGTGGAAACAAGAGTGATGCCGCATCTCAAGGAAGCCGGGGAAGCTTCTCTGGGAATCAAGTATCCGACGTTTATCGTTTTCGCCATCGTCCTGATGATGGTGGCTTTGATCTATGTGGGTTCTCACATTCGCATGACGGAGCTGGAGTATAATATCGCGGCGGAACTGAGCGCGCAGCAGCAAATGCTGGAAGAACAAAAAAAATTAAAGCTGGAATACGCGATGCTGAAATCGCCGCAGAGGATTGAAAGTATTGTAAGCAGTAAATTGCAGATGACCTATCCTGATAACTCTCAGGTTATTGTCTTGAAACAACCGGGGGAATAACATGGGCACGGCGTCGAAAGAAAGACTGAAATTCAGAATCATCATGATTTTCGTGTTTTTTTTCATTTTGTTTGTCGCGCTGATCTCCCGGGCTTTCCAGTTACAGGTTTTATCCGGTCAGAAGCTGAAAAAATTAGCGAACCGGCAGCACACCACGGTGCTTCAGTTACAGGCGGAAAGAGGAATTATTTATGATCGCAACGGCGAGAAGCTGGCCATATCCATCATGGCTGATTCCGTCTGCGCGGATCCTTCCAAAATCATCGATCCGGCTAAAACGGCAAGGCAGATAGCCGATATCCTGGGTTTGGCCAGAGAAGATGTTCTTAAGAAATTATCGGCCCCCAGAAGTTTTTGCTGGCTGGCCAGAAGAATTTCTCCGGAACAGTCCGCATTAGTGCAAAATGCGGATATCGAGGGAATCTTTCTGGTGAAAGAACCGAAACGGTTTTATCCCAACGGGGAATTAGCCGCACATTTGCTGGGATTTGTCGGTTTGGATGCCCATGGTCTGGAGGGACTGGAGAAAAAGTTTGATGAATCTTTGAAAGGCAAACCGGACAAACTGGCCTGGGCGAGAGATGCGAAGGGTAAAAAACTATTATTGCGGGTCGAAAAAAATGAGACTCTTGAGGATGATACTGAAAATCTGGTCTTAACCATTGACAACAGAATTCAGTACCTGGTGGAAACCAACCTGAAAGAGGCCGTACTGGACAAGGGCGCAAAGGGTGGACTGGCCATCGTGATGGATCCCAAGACGGGAGAAATTCTGGCGCTGGCCAACCAGATGGGATTTAATCCCAATAACGTGGCGGGTCTCAAACCGGAAAGGTGGCGTAATCATGCTATTGCTGATTATTATGATCCGGGATCAACTTTTAAGCCTTTCCTGGTTGCCGCGGCCATGGAAGAAAAAATTATCAGAGAATCAGACAGATTTTTCTGTGAGAATGGAAGTTATAAGGTGGCAAACCGCGTGATTCATGAAGCGCAAAGGAAACGTCATGGAACGTTAACCGTGAGAGAAATATTGAAATATTCGAGCAATATTGGTTCAGCAAAGATCGCTCAAAAGATGGGGAAAGAAAAATTTCACCGGTACATTCAAAATTTCGGCTTCGGATCAAAGACCGGCATTGAACTACCCGGCGAGTCACCCGGACTGGTCAGACCGGTCAAGAACTGGGTGCCTGTCGATACCGCCATGATTGCCTTCGGGCAGGGTGTTTCGGTCACCGCGATTCAGTTAATTACAGCTTTTTCAGCTATCGCCAATGAAGGCGTTCTGATGAAACCCTATATTGTCCGGGGTATTGCTGACCAGAATAATAATCTCATCAAACTTTATACACCGACTGTGGTGCGTAAGGTTATATCTCCCGGAACAGCGAAACGCCTTACCGCTATGCTGACCGATGTGGTTGGCGCTGAAGACGGAACGGGTAAAAACGCGAAAATGGACAACGTTGCGGTAGCCGGTAAGACGGGGACATCTCAAAAATTTGATCCGGCCCGCGGGGTGTATTCCTCAGAAAAAGTTCGCACGGCTTTTATCGGGTTTTTCCCTGCGGATAATCCGCAGGTGGCGATACTGGTCATTCTTGATGAACCTCAAAGAGACAAATGGGGAGGTGTCGCATCGGCACCGGTCTTTAAAAAGATTGGAGAGCAGATACTCAATTGCTTCAAGACGGATATCCGGGAAACACCTGTTTTTGAAAAAGACAAGATGGAGAAAGTGGAACTGGTTTCAGCGCAGGAAACGCTCGGGCCGCAAAGTATGGTTGCCCGTGATGAACTCTCCATGCCTGATTTTACCGGATTGACCATCAGGGAAGCGATGAAAAAAGCAAAAGCCGAATCCATTGAACTGAAAATATCAGGCAACGGCTGGGCTGTCCGCCAGTACCCGCCGGCGAACACGCCACTGGGCAATGAACGTTTATGCAATGTTGTTTTTGAATTAAATAATTGAGGTTAGCGTGCAACTGACTCGGTTAATGAAAGGACTGGACATCATCGATCATACAGGAAAAACTGCGGAAGACGTTTCCGGAGTATTTTTTTCTGCAAATCAGTGCGTCGAAAATTCTCTTTTTGTCGCCATCAAAGGCCTGATGAATGACGGACATGATTTTATTGATGAGGCGGTATCAAGAGGCGCAAAGTTTATTGTTTATGAACAGGATCGGCAGTTTCCATCGTCGGTGACGGCGATAAAAGTAGCCGACAGCCGTCGCGCTCTCGGCCTTATCGCCAGGAATTATTTTAACGATCCGTCCGCGAATCTAACTTTAATTGCGGTCATGGGCACTAACGGAAAGACAACGATCTCTTATCTTCTGGAATCCATCCTGAAAGAAGCGGGTTTCCCATGCGGCGTTCTCGGAACCGTTAACTATCGTTACCATGATAAAATCCGTCCGGCGCCCAACACAACGCCCGAATCTTATGAAATGCAGAAAATCATGCGCGACATGGCTGATGACGGCATTACCCATGTTGTGTCCGAGGTGTCCTCTCATGCGGTGGATTTGAAGCGGGTGGATGACTGTGATTTTGATCTGGGTATCTTTACCAATCTCACGCGCGACCATCTTGATTATCATCTGACCATGGAAAATTATTTTCAGGCCAAGAAGAGATTTTTCTCCGACATTCTGCCGCAAAGCAGGAAGGTTCATCCGCAAAAGATGGTGATCAATGCCGATGATTCCTGGGGACAAAGGATTCTGAATGAGGTATCGCTGCCGGCGCTCACTTACGGAATGGAAGGTAACCGGGACGTCAGGCCGGTTAATTATGAATTGTCACTGAAAGGCATCCATGCGGAAATTCATCTGGCGGGAGACACCGTCTTCATCAAATCGCCCCTCATCGGTAAATTTAATCTCTACAATATTTTAGCCGCCATGGGAGCGGCTTTTATTTTACAAATTCCCGCTCCGGTTATTCAAAAGGGCATTGAAAAATTATCCAATGTTCCGGGTCGGCTGGAGCCGGTGGCTTCTTCGCAGCCGTTCAATGTTTTTGTCGATTATGCGCATACGGATGATGCATTAAGACGGGTGCTGCAAACGCTGAATGAACTCAGGAAAAAAAGAATTATTACCGTTTTCGGTTGTGGCGGAAACCGAGACAGAGGCAAGAGACCGCTGATGGGAGAAGCGGCTGTCAGCTACAGTGATCTGACCATTGTCACGTCCGACAATCCCCGCTTGGAGGACCCGCTGGCGATCATCGCTGAAATAGAAGCTGGGATTGACCCGAATAAAGTCAGAAAAGTGGAAGCTGCCTCATTGAAATTTAACGGCGATCGCAGATTATATGCCGTCATTCCGGACAGACGAAAAGCGATTGAAGCGGCGATCGGCGCGGCTGAAAAAGAGGACATCATTCTCATTGCGGGAAAGGGCCATGAGGATTACCAGATTCTGGGAACGGAAAAGATAGCTTTTGATGATCGTGTCGTAGCCCGGAAGATTTTAGAATCAAGGAGCGGATTGCAATAAATTCATGATCAAGAAATCGCCTGTTTTTTCAGTAACTGAAGTATTGCAAGCAACGTCAGGAACTTTCATTTCCGGAACGGTGGAAACCATTTTTCAGGGCATCTCCACCGATTCCCGCCTGATTCAAAAGGGAAATCTTTTTGTTGCCCTCAAGGGTGAAAAGTTTGACGGCCATGATTTTATCGAAACGGCGATCAAAGAAGGTGTTTCGGGACTCTTGATTCAAGATGAGGGAAAGGTTCCTCGGGGCAAAGCGACTAAAAAAGTTGCGGTCATCAAGGTCGCGGATACACTTTTTTCCCTGGGAGAACTGGCTCATTACTGGAGAAAAAAGTTTTCCATTCCGGTTATCGGATTAACCGGTTCTTCCGGCAAGACAACGACAAAAGAAATGATTGCAGCCGTCACGGACGGGGTGAAAAAAACTTTAAAAACAGAAGGCAATCTTAACAATCTGATTGGATTGCCTCAGACGATATTGCGTCTTACCGATGAAGACGAGCTGGCGATTCTGGAAATGGGTACGAATACCAGGGGAGAAATCAGAAGACTGACGCAGATAGCGAACCCTGACATTGGATTGATCACCAACATCGGCCCGGCGCATCTGGCGGGATTCGGTTCCATGGCGGTTGTCAGAGACGAGAAGAGTGATTTATTTTTCAACATGTCACCGTCGGGAACTGCAGTGATTAATCTGGACGATGCGTTAATCACGGAATCCGCAGAACAATGGAAGGGAAAGAAAATAACGTTCAGTATGAGTCCCAACGCTGATGTGACGGTGAAGGATATCGAAAAAAACGGGGCCAGGGGAATGCGTTTTAATCTGATCATCGGTGATCAGACGCAGAAGACCGAAATAAAGATTGTCGGTCTGCATCATGTGCATAACGCCATGGCGGCGGCGGCCACGGCATTTGCCGCCGGTGTGGATATCCGGACGATATCGGAAGGATTGGGTTCGTTCCGACCGTTCAGCGGTCGCATGGAAATCATCAAGCTGCGTAACGGGGCTTTTCTGATTGACGATTCCTATAATGCCAATCCCGCATCGGTACGGGAGGCCCTGATGTCGCTGAAAGATTTGAAATCCAACCATAATGCTTACGTTTTTCTGGGCGACATGCTGGAATTGGGAGATCAGTCTGAAGAAATGCATAGAAAGATAGGGATGCTGATGGCGACGATCGGCGTCCATGCTCTGTTCCTGAAAGGTGATTTTGCCGGGGTAACAGCTGCCGGAGCGAGGGAAGGCGGATTGTCGCCGGATAATATTTTCTTTCTGTTGGAGCAGGATAGCGGTGTTGGTTATCTGAAAGAACGTTTGAAAAAGGGAGACTGGATTCTGGTTAAAGGTTCACGGGGAATGAAGATGGAGAAAATCGTGTCTCAAATTTGTGATCATTTCGGTTCGGATAAAATCGGTGAAAATAGTAGAATAACAGATTAGCCGGGAGCGACTTTAAATTGATTTATCATTTATTATATCCGTTACACACAACGATTTCGTTTTTTAACGTGTTTCGTTATATCACGTTTCGGACTATTTTCGCTTCCATCACGGCGCTGCTGATTTGCCTTATTTTCGGAAAATGGATGATTCAGAAATTGCAGCAAATGCAAATCGGTCAGCAGATTCGGGAAGACGGGCCGCAAAGCCATCTGGTAAAGAAGGGAACGCCGACCATGGGCGGCATGTTAATGATCTTTGCGGTGGTCATTTCCACGTTCCTCTGGGCCAATCTGTCAATGAGTTATGTCTGGCTGGTTTTGCTGGTGACGGCAGGATACGGATTGATCGGATTCATTGATGATTACAGCAAACTCGCCGGCAAAAGTTCCAGGGGGATTCCCGGCAAAACAAGATTAATAGCGGAAATCATTATCGCCCTGTTCGTCAGCGTGATTCTTTATTTGAAACCGGAATTTAATCTGAACGTGACGATTCCCTTTTTCAAAACGCTTTTACCTGATATCGGCTGGGGCTATATTCTTCTTTCCACTTTTATTATCGTGGGGGCGGCCAATGCCGTCAATTTAACAGACGGTCTGGATGGCCTGGCGATTGGCCCGGCCGTGATCTGTTTTGCCACGTACATCCTGTTCGCCTATTTTGCCGGCAATATCAAAGTGGCATCGTATTTGCGCGTTCCCTACATTCCCGGCGCGGGTGAACTGGCGGTCTTTTGCGGAGCGCTGGTCGGGGCCGGGCTGGGCTTTCTCTGGTTCAATGCTTATCCGGCGGAAGTGTTCATGGGAGATGTCGGTTCGCTTTCGTTGGGCGGAGCCCTGGGGACAGTGGCCGTCATTACGAAACAGGAAATTCTGCTGGCCATCGTGGGGGGTATCTTTGTGGTGGAAACCTTTTCAGTCATTGCTCAGGTGGGTTATTTTAAGATGACCGGCGGGAAACGGATTCTGCGGATGGCTCCCCTGCATCATCATTTTGAATTGAAGGGCTGGGCGGAACCAAAAGTGATTGTCCGGTTTTGGATCATTTCGATATTGCTGGCGTTGCTGGCCATCAGTACACTGAAGTTAAGGTAAAAGATATGGATTTTAAAGGCAAAAAAATAGTCGTGATCGGCATGGGTAAAACCGGCATTGCCGCGGCCGGATTCCTGGGAAGGCAGGGCGCGACTGTCATCGTGACGGATGAAAAATCGCCGGATCAATGGGGCGATGCATACAGACAGATTGCCGAAGAAAAGTGGCTGGAGACCGGCGACTATCACGATGCCAGTATTTTAAATGGTGCCACGATGGTTGTCCCTTCTCCGGGGATTCCTCCAAACAATCCATTGCTGGTCGAAGCTTTGAAAAAAAATATAACCGTGTTCAGTGAAATTGAACTGGCCTACCGGTTGATCAGCGTTCCGATCATTGCTGTGACCGGAACCAATGGCAAAACGACAACGACCACGCTTTTAGGAGAAATTTTCAGGACGTCCGGAAAGAAAGTATTTGTCGGCGGCAATATCGGCAATCCCTTAATCGAATACGCGGAAACAGCTCAACAGGATGATTTTGTTGTGGCGGAAATCAGCAGTTTCCAATTGCAGTGGATCGAACAATTCAAGCCGTTCATTGCCGTGCTTTTGAATATTACCTGCGACCACATCAACTATCACGGTTCGTTTGACGAATACCGCCGGGTGAAGGCCAGCGTATTTGCCCGTCAGACTAAAAATGATTTTGCCATTCTGAACGCTGAAGATCAGGAACAGGAAGGGATATCAGAATCAATCAACGCGCAGATCTGCAAATTCAGTTCAAAAAATATTTTACCGGAAGGTATCTTTATCCGGAACGAAACAATTGTTTTGACCATTCCGCAGGTGGCCGAAGAAAGTTATCCTTTGGACATGATTCATCTGCCGGGCGCCCATAATGTGGAAAATGTGATGGCAGCGATCACGGCTGCGCGTCTTTGCGGCTGTTCCCGTGAGAATATCATCGCGTCGATCAAAGCGTTCCGCGGACTGCCGCACCGCATCGAATTTGCGGGAGAGAAAAAATCAATCAAATTTTACGATGATTCCAAGGGAACGAATGTCGGCTCGGTGCTGCGGGCGCTGGAGACTTTTGAGCAACCGGTTATTTTACTTTTAGGCGGTCGGGACAAAGACGGTGATTTTGAAACCTTACGGCCGTTGTTGAAAACAAAAACAAAGCACGTGATTTTGTTCGGCGAAGCGCGTGAGCGCATTGCTTCGCTCATCAGTGAAGATCAACCGCTTGTGAAAAAAGAAACACTAAAGGAAGCCGTGGAGAGTGCTTATCAAAACGCGAAGGCCGGAGATATTGTTCTGCTGTCACCCGGCTGCGCCAGTTTTGATGAGTTTACCAATTATAAGGAAAGAGGAAATTATTTTAAGGAAGTGGTGAGGAATCTGTAAATGGAAGCCGCGTATAAGAAAGAGGACAGGATGCCGGACGTTATTCTTCTTTTGGTAACACTGCTTCTGGTGGTGGTCGGTACGGCGATGATTTATTCGTCCAGTTCCATTATTGCCCTCGAGAAATTCAAGGACAGTCAGTATTTTTTGAAGAAACAACTGGCGTTCGTTTTCCTTGGAATGATTTCCATGATTGTCATGACAAAACTTCCCTACGAATACTTAAGAAAATTAGCCTATCCCGGTATCCTGTTGTCCATTGTGTTATTGACGATGCTGTTTATTCCTTCCGTGGGCATGAGGCGCGGGGGAGCCACCCGCTGGTTGAATTTAGGCGGATTTTCCTTCCAGGTTACTGAGATGGTTAAGATCACGATGGTGATTTTCCTCGCTCATTTGCTGACGCGCAAAGCGTATCAAATCACAAACTTTACCAAAGGCGTACTGGTGCCTCTGGGTGTGACAGCCTTTGTCATTCTGCTGATCCTGCTCGAACCGGATTTCGGAACATCGGCGATTATCGCCACCATTTTGCTGATGATGTTGTGCATAGCAGGAGCGCAGATGAATCATCTTCTGTGTCTGGTTGGTGCTTTCATTCCCATTGGTATAGCACTGATTTTATATAAGGGTTACAGATTGACTCGTTTAACCGCCTTTCTGGATCCCTGGAAGGACGCGGATAATACCGGTTTTCAGATCATCCAGTCGCTGATTTCTTTCGGTTCCGGCGGAGCCTTCGGCGTGGGCATCGGCGACGGCATGCAGAAGTTATTTTATCTGCCCGAACCGCATACGGATTTCATTCTTTCCATTATTGCCGAGGAAAGCGGCTTTATCGGTGTAGCAATTGTCATTGCCATGTTTGCACTTTTTGCCTTCCGCGGTTTTGTCATCGCTTTAAAAGCGCCCGATCTTTTCGGGACTTTACTGGCGGCCGGTCTGACGATGGTGATTTCTCTGGAAGCATTCATCAACATCGCCGGTGTAATGGGACTGATTCCGTTGAAAGGCCTGGTTCTGCCTTTCTTAAGTTACGGCGGGACGGCTTTTATTATGAGTATGACGGCGGTCGGTATTCTGCTGAATATTTCGACCCAGACAGCATAGGGGTAATTTCGGTGAGTTTGATTTGATGGAGAAAACAATGCGGATCGTAATTGCGGGAGGAGGAACGGGCGGACATTTATTTCCCGGGATTGCGATTGCGGAAGAATTTTTGAAAAGAGATGACCGGACGCAGATTATTTTTATCGGGACAAAAAGAGGCATTGAAAGCCGGCTGCTCGGTCAACTGGGTTATGAACTCAGGGAAATTGATATTGAAGGCGTCAAGGGCCGGGGGATAAAAGCGTTGGTGAAAGTCGTTTATCAGATTCCCAAAAGCATGGGTCAGTCCAGACGGATTTTAAAACAGTTTCGACCGGACATGGTTATCGGTGTCGGCGGTTACGCTTCAGGGCCGGCGTTGCTGATGGCTCACTGGATGGGTTTGCCGACTGCGATTGCGGAACAAAATGCCATTCCCGGCGTTACCAATAAGATTCTGGGGAAATTTGCCGATAAGATCTTCGTGACGTATGAGCAAACCAGAACTTTTTTCCCGGAGGCAAAGGTTGTGTTCAGCGGCAATCCGGTTCGGGCTTCTTTTGCCTCCCGGAAGCTGAAAGAGAAACCGGAAAGCACGTATCGGCAACTGTTGATTTTTGGCGGTTCACAGGGAGCGGAAGCGATCAACAAAAGCGTTATCGAAATGCTGCCGCAATTAAGCGGGATAAAAGATAAAATACGTATTTTACACCAGACAGGCGAGCGGCAACTGGAGGAAGTTAAAAAAGCTTACGGGCAATTCGGAATTCAGGCAGACGTCAAATCATTCATTATGGAAATGGCACAGGCTTATGCAAATTCGGACCTGATCATCTGCCGTGCCGGCGCCACCTCGCTGGCGGAGATCACGGCGGCAGGCAAGGCGGCCGTTCTGATACCGTATCCCTGGGCGGCCAACGATCATCAATTGAAAAACGCTCGGGCACTGGAGGCGGAAGGTGCGGCGGCGGTCATTGAGGAACGGGAACTCAGCGGCGCCAGATTATTTGGTGTTGTGGAAAATCTGCTGCGGGATGAAAGAAAATTGAAACGCATGGAAGAAAATTCATTGCGAATCAGCAAAATTAATGCGGCCGCGACCATTGTTGATGCCTGCATTTGCTTGATGACGGAAAAGAAAAGTTACCATTAGAAAAGAGAAGGATGAATGAAAAAAGATAAAGAAAAAAGCCTGATGCAGCGTAAAGTGAAACACATTCATTTTGTCGGTATCGGTGGCATCGGCATGAGCGGGATTGCGGAGGTTCTGGTGAACCTCGGTTATAATGTGAGCGGTTCCGATGTTCAGCCGTCGGATGCCACGGCGCGGTTGCAAAAGATTGGCGCGAAGATCGTGATCGGACACGCGCCGGAAAATATCGGCAATGCCGATGTGGTGGTGACCTCTACGGCGGTGAAAGAAAACAATCCGGAAGTGTTGGAAGCACACCGGAAAAAGATTCCGGTCATTCCACGTGCGGAAATGCTGGCGGAACTGCTCAAGATGAAGTTTTCTGTTGCCGTTTCCGGCAGTCACGGCAAAACCACGACCACATCCATGGTTTCCACCATCCTCGCGCAGGGCGATCTGGATCCGACCATGGTGATTGGCGGGAAACTGGCCAGTATCGGCAGTAATGCCCGTCTGGGGGATGGAGAAATTATTGTGGCGGAAGCTGATGAAAGCGACGGATCCTTCCTGAAATTATCGCCGACCATCGCGGTGATTACCAATATCGACCGCGAGCATCTGGATTATTATCCCGGCATCGTTGAAATCAAGGATGCATTTCTCAAATTCGCCAACATCGTTCCTTTTTACGGCTGCACGGTTGTCTGCGTCGATAACGTGCACGTGCGGGAAATCATTCCTTCAATAAAGCGCAGAATGATCACCTATGGCATTGAGACGCCTGCGGATTACAGTGCTGTGGATATTAAATTTTCGAAAAGAAAAACCTGCTACACCCTGGTTTATAAAGGTGAAAAACTGGGTCAAATTGAACTGATCGTTCCCGGGCTGTTCAACGTTTACAATTCGCTGGCGGCGATCGCCGTGGCCAGGGAACTGAATCTGGATATCGCAACAATCAAAGAAGGTCTGAAGAGCTTTTCCGGTGTGCAGCGCCGTCTGGAAATCAAGGGAAGAGTAGGAGAAATCACCGTGGTTGATGATTATGGACATCATCCGACAGAAATAAGAGAGACACTGGCGGCCATGCGTCAGATCTGGCAGGACCGGTTGATCGTTGTCTTTCAGCCGCACCGGTATACCCGCACAAAGGCGCTGTTTCACGAGTTTACCCGAGCCTTCAGCGCGGTCGATATATTAATATTAAACGATATCTATCCGGCCAGCGAGGAACCGATTGAAGGTATTAATTCCTCCGCGCTCGGCGAAGCGATCAGAAAAGCGGGACAACAGCATGTGGAGTATATTCCCGGTGCGGAAGCAACCGTCGAATACCTTCTTAAAACCGTCAAAGAAAAAGATACAGTGGCGACCATTGGCGCCGGAAGCATTTACAAAATAGGTGAAGCATTCATCAAAGCATTGGTGGCAAGGGAAACAGCAAAGCAATGACCGTTGGAAATGAAATCAAAGTGGCGCTCAGCAATATCGATGCCGGCAAGGTATTGTACAATGAAAAAATGTCCACCCATACCTCACTGAAAGTCGGAGGCAGCACTGACGCCCTCATATGGATAGAAAATGAAAATCAGTTGATAGCGATTGTCAAAAGGCTCAGAGAAAAGAATATAAAATTTTTTACGGCGGGAAATTTAACCAACATCATTGTGCGGGACGGGGGATACAGAGGAGCCATATTGCTGATGACGGGGATGAACGATATCCGTTGTGAACAGACATCCGAAAGCAGGTATCGGGTTTCGGCTATGGCAGGTGTCTCCCTGTCTAAAGTTGTTCATCACGCTTTGACGCAGGAACTGACCGGCCTGGAATTTTGCGCCGGAATTCCCGGCAGTGTCGGTGGCGCCGTCTGGATGAATGCCGGGGCTTATGGCAAAGAAATGAAGGATGTCATTCAGGAGGTCACCATACTGGATGCATCATCTATCAAGAGAACTATGCGCCGGGACGAAATATCTTTCAGTTACCGGCATTCGGATTTTCCCGACGCGACCATCATTCTGAGCGCTCAATTTCATTTGGAAAAGGGCGAACGCTCGAAGATCAGGGACAGAATCAGCGAAATCATGCGGTGGCGTCAGGAAAAACATCCGCTGGAGTATCCCAGTGCCGGATCCGTTTTCAAGAATCTGCCGGGCGTGCCGGCCGGTAAAATCATTGAAGAAATGGGGCTCAAGGGGACAACAGTAGGCGGAGCGCAGATATCGACCAAGCATGCCAATTTTATCATTAACCGGGGTGGGGCCACCGCAACGGATATTCTGAGCCTTATTGACCTGATTCAATCCAAAGCCCGTCAGGACAAGGGTATAACGCTGGAAACGGAAGTGGTGATTATCGGAGAAAAATAATGTTCAGAAAAATAATACGCAAGAAGTCGGAAATTGAAAAAAAGCAAAACAGGATGCGTCGCCGTCTCAGCAATGTTTCCGGTGATTTTTTTGCCGCGGGAGTTTTGTTGTCGGTGGCGGCGGGTCTGACCATCGCTTTTATTTATACGTACAGCTTGATCATCAGCAGTCCCTATTTCCAGATTCAGGAAGTATCCGTGCGGGGATTAAAGGAACTGACCGAAAAGGATATTCTCGCGTTGGCGAACATCAAGCCAATGCAGAATATTCTAGCCGTCAATACGGAGGCCGTGGCGCGCCGGGTTTCCGCCAATCAATGGGTGGAACATGTTTATGTCGGCAGAGAATTGCCCGGCAAACTTGTTCTGGAAGTGCAGGAAAGAACCCCGCTGGCTCTGGTAAAACAGTCTGATGATTTTTATCTGATGGATGCCAAAGGTTTTGTCTTTAAGAGATTGATGAAAAACGACGCGGTTGATCTTCCCATCATTACCGGTGTCCGGAAGGAAGAAAAGACGGCCTCACCCCTTATTTTGTACACGCTGACCTTCCTGCAGACGGTTTCCCGTTCGGAAGAATATACCTATCTGGGCACCATTGCGGAAATTAATGTTGACGATGTTTTTGGCGTGGCGCTTATTTTTGACAAGGGGTTGTACTTAAAACTCGGCACGGACGGTTTTGAAGCCAAACTGAAGAAACTGAAAAACGTGCTGGCCGATCTGGAAAGCAGAGGGATGAAAACCGGTTATGTGTGTGTGGATTTATCCGATGAGTCGAAAGTGACGATTAAGCGCAAAAACATTCCGGAGAGAATGGCGCAGGACGATAAAAACAAACAGTATCAAATTTGATTTTATGGGTCAGTAAAAATTAAAAGAGGGGAACACGGATGGGCAAGAGAAGCAATGTAATCGTCGGTCTCGATATCGGGACAACCAAAACCACCGCCATTGTCGGCGATGTTACCGAAAACAGTGTTGACATCATCGGCATTGGAACATCGCAAAACAGAGAAATGCGCAAGGGCACGGTTGTCAATATTGACAGTATGGTGGAGTCGATCAAGACGGCCGTGGAGGAAGCCGAACATATGTCCGGCTGTCGGATCAATTCGGTGTTTGTCGGTATTTCCGGCAACCACATCAGGGGACAGAATTCTTTAAGCATCGTAGCCATCAAGGGCAGGGAAGTTGACGAAAAAGACGTCCAGCGAGTGATTGAAGCATCCGAACAGATCGCCATTCCCGTCGGCCGAAAAATACTGCACGTTCTTCCTCAGAGTTATGTAATTGACGGTCAGGAAGGAATCAAAGATCCCATCGGCATGTCCGGTGTAAGGCTGGAGGCGAAGGTGCACATTGTGACCGGCGCGATTTCCTCCATTCAGGACATTGAGAAATCCGTCAACCGCGTCGGTCTGGATATTGATGGTATTGTGCTGGAACAGCTGGCGGCGGCCGAAGCCGTGCTCAGCAAGGATGAAAAAGAGCTGGGGGTTGTGCTGGTTGATATCGGCGGCGCCAACACATCCGTTACCATTTTTTCCGAATCAAGCATCAAGCATACGGCAATCCTGCCCGTTGGCGGAAACTATCTCACGTCGGACATCTCCACGGGTTTACGCACGCCGTTGGCCGAGGCGGAAAAAATTAAAATTAAACACGGCTGTGCCATGACAGCCATGATCCCGAAAGATGAAACCATCCGGGTGCCCAGTCTGGGCGGACGGGAAGACCGTGAAGTTTCACGTCAGATTCTGGGCCGTATTGTCGAACCCAGAATGGAGGAAATCTTAAACCTGGCTTATAACGAGGTGGTGAAATTCGGTTTTGAAGATTTATTGGCGGCCGGCGTTGTCTTAACCGGCGGCACATCGCTTCTGGAAGGCATCAGCGAGCTGGCGGAGAAGATTTTTGACATGCAGGCGCGTAAAGGTATTCCAATCGGCGTAGGCGGATTAAATGACATCGCTAATTCACCGGCGCATGCCATCGGTGTCGGCTTAATCCTTTATGGCCACAACCAGAATGTTTTAAGCGGTGTTTCAACAGGGATGTTTGGAAATATTAAAAGAACCGTTAAGAAAATGTTTTCAGAATTTTTTTGAAAGGAAGGAGAGAACATGTTTGAATTAACTGAAGTGTGTAACGAAAATCTGGCAAAAATCAAGGTGATCGGAGTAGGCGGCGGAGGCGGAAACGCCGTCAACACGATGATTTCATACTGCCTGCAGGGGGTTGACTTCATCAATGCGAACACGGATGCGCAGGCCCTTAGCGTATCCAGCGCACCGGTCAAAATTCAAATCGGCACGCAAATAACCAAAGGTCTGGGGGCCGGTTCCGATCCGGAAATCGGCAAACAGTCCGCCCTGGAGTCCCGTGAGGAAATCAAGCCTTATCTGGAAGGCGCGGATATGATTTTCATTACCGCGGGCATGGGCGGAGGCACAGGTACAGGCGCGGCTCCGGTGATCGCGGAGATTGCCCGGGAATGCAGCGTTCTGACGATTGCTGTGGTGACCAAGCCTTTTCAGTTTGAAGGGAAGAAACGCAACATTCAGGCGGAGGAAGGCATTGCCCAGTTACGGGATGCCGTCGATACGCTGATTGTTGTTCCCAACCAGAGACTTCTCAGCCTGGGCGGACGTAATCTGTCCCTGCTGGAAGCCTTCAAGAAGGCGGATGATGTCCTGTATCAGGCGGTCAAGGGTATATCCGATCTCATTCTGGTTCCGGGCCTGATTAATCTGGACTTTGCTGATGTCCGCAGTGTCATGAGTAACATGGGCATGGCCATTATGGGAACCGGTGTGGCCAGCGGTGAAAACAGAGCTGTGGAAGCGGCTCAGAGAGCCATTTCCTCGCCTCTTCTGGAAGACAATACCATTCAGGGCGCGCACGGCATTCTGCTCAATATCACCGGCGGTTCGGACATGAGCTTATATGAAGTGAACGAAGCTTCATCCCTGATTCAGGAAGAAGCCGATGAAGACGCCAATATCATATTTGGCACGGTCATTGATCCGAATATGGAAGATGAAATCCGCATTACCGTTATTGCCACCGGTTTTGATGATTTTTCCCGAAAGAAAAACGAATCCATCGGCAATGTCACGCGTTTCCGCGGGCTTGGTTCCAGGGAAGATCTGTCCACGCCAACCTTTATCCGTCGAGAAAGAAAATTGAACACCGGGGAAGTGGCCGTTGTCGGCCTCGGGGACGAAAACGAACATATGGATATACAGATTCCGACATTTTTAAGACGTCAGGCTGACTGATCAGCGTTAAGCGTTCATGTTTGGCTCCATGGTTCAAAAGTGACAGGGGCACTTACAGCATATAGGTCATCATACAGCCATGGATTGGAAGCTGAAAAAAGTTTATGCCGGTGTTCTGGAGAAAGAGACCGGCCATGTAAAAAAAATTTGGGGAGAATATAATACGGTTTGCCTTGCCTATCCCAATCATTACCGGACCGGCATGGCCAATCTGGGTTTCCAAACAATTTACAAGATATTTAATGTTCAACCTTCCTTTCTTTGTGAGAGGGTATTCCTGCCCGTTTCCGGGAACGAGGCCAGATTCGTTTCCGGAGCGGCAGGAATCTTCAGCCTGGAAAATCAAAAACCCGTCAACGAATTTGATATTTTGGCTTTTTCCGTTTCTTTTGAAAACGATTATCCCCATATTTTCCAAATGATGGATATGGCCGGTATCCCTCTGCTGGCGAAGGATCGTTCCGAAAAACATCCCCTGGTGATCGGTGGCGGCATCGCTCTCACGCTGAATCCGGAGCCGCTGGCAGATTTCTTTGATCTCTTTATTCTGGGCGAAGCGGAGGAAGTGTTGCCGCAGTTTTGCAGCGCATTTGAGGAAGCGCGCCGTCTTGGTCAGGCGCGTCAGGAATTCTTGAGGTTCGCGCAAAAAAATCTAGACAATATTTATGTCCCTGATCTCTACGAAGTCCATTATTCTGCAGAAAGTAAAATCAAGTCTGTCAAACCGCGGGAAGCGGGACTGCCCGAAAAAATTAACATACAGCGTGTGCGTGATCTCGATACTTTTTGCACCGAGGAAGTGATCAGTGGGCCTCAGACCGAAATGGAAGACATGTTTCTGGTGGAGGTGAACAGAGGCTGTGCCAGAAGTTGCCGCTTTTGCGCGGCCAGTTTTGTATATCATCCGGTGCGTTTTCGCAGTCGCCCGGAGATTTTAAAATCCATTGACCGGGGTCTGCAACGAAAGAAGAAGATCGGTTTGATTGGAACGGCCGTATCCGATCATCCCGAGTTGGTTCCAGTTTGCGAATATATTATCGGACAAAAAGCTCAGGCCGGTCTCGGGTCCCTGCGTATCGATCAGATCAATGAAAAAATGGTCGATTTGATCAAGGAAGGCGGCATTGAAACGGTTGCGCTGGCACCGGAAGCGGGCAGCCAGAGATTACGCGATGTTTTGCACAAAGGCATATCAGAAGCCGATATCCTAAATGCCGTGGAATTGCTCGCGGGAAAAGATGTTTCTAATTTAAGGCTTTATTTTATGATCGGGCTTCCCAAAGAAGAAGAACAGGATATAGACGCCATCATTGAACTGACTAAAAAAATTCAGCACCATATCCGTAATAAATATGCGGGGAAGAAAAAGTTCCGCAGAATTATCCTGAGCATCAATCAGTTTATCCCCAAACCATCAACGCCTTTTCAGTGGTGCCCTCTGGAAGATGTCAGCATGGCCGGGAAGAAAATGAAAAAGATTGAAAACGCATTCCGCAAAGACAAGCAGATCAAAGTCATCCACGATGTTCCCAAATGGAATTATATTCAGGCGCTGCTTTCCCTGGGTGACCGTCGTGTGGGAGAAATTCTACTGGTCGTGCACCGCCTGGAAGGCAACTGGTCGCGCGCGCTCAAAGAGGTCAATATCAATCCGGATTTTTATGTTTACCGTCCCAAGGCATTTGATGAAGTGCTGCCCTGGGATATCATCCGTTTGGGCGTTGCTAAAAAAGCGCTCGTTGCAGAATACCGAAAAGCCATGCAGGAATAAAAATAAATTAACCGATGAACGATTCGGCTTGTGATGCTAAATTTCAGTGGACAATATCGATGCACCGTTATTATAATGTAACAAAAAGGATCACCGGACAAAGAAATGGAAAGCACAATTGCCCAAGCGATTCAATTAAAATACCAGCCTGTGGGGCTTTTGTGGTCTGATGAAAAACCGGCGGACGCCATGCAGTTTTCTGAGGGCAAGTGGGGCTGCGTGATGTGGCTGGCTGTGCATGCGGCCAAGGGCAAAGCAGCGGCAGCCGATAAAAGCACTTTCGGTTGTATCGGCGGTGGTGTGGGTTTAGGCTTTGGTGAACAGTATAAGAATTTCCCCGGCGGTGAAGAAGGTTTCTGTCACTTTCTTTCCACCGGAAATGCCAGACGCCAGGGTGGAAACGAAATTGCCGAAAAGATAAAACCTTTCATGACCAAAGAAAGCTTCGATAATTTTCTGCATGGCGAACGCTATATCCAAACGCCTGAGCTTGTGGAAAAATTTATCACGAATCTGCCGATGATGGCCATTCCCGTAAAATATGTTGTTTTCCGTCCGTTGTCCGACATTGATTTGTCCGGGGAAAAACCGCAGACGGTCATTTTTTTTGTCAATCCTGATCAACTTTCCGCTTTAACCGTCCTGGCCAATTACGGACGGGACCATAATGAAAATGTCATCATTCCTTATGCCGCCGGCTGCCAGACGATTGGCATTTATCCCTATCGCGAAGCAAAATCCGCAAAGCCGCGCGCGGTCGTCGGCTTGACCGATCTTTCCGCCCGTGTTTATGTGCGCAAGCAGTTGAACGATCCTCATCTGATGACCTTTGCCGTTCCTTTCTCGCTCTTTGAAGAAATGGAAAAAAATGTTCCCGGATCTTTTCTGGAACGCCATACCTGGCAGAGCCTGTTATCAGACACTTAAGTCCGGTCCTTTCATTCCGAAATTTTTACAATTTAATTGCCAGCCTTCATCAGGTGTGCTAGTTTGCTGCCTGTCAAAATAATATTGAAATCAATAAAATATCAATGACATCGAAATGAAATCAAAAAAAATCAACCCGGCCCGATATCTGGAAAGCTTGAACATTCATAAAATGCGTTTTGGTCTCCAATCCGTGACTGAACTTTTATCAAGGCTGAACAATCCACAAAAGTCGTACAAAACAATTATTATTGGTGGTACCAACGGCAAAGGTTCTACCGCGGCAATGATCGCGTCCATCCTGCACAGTGCCGGTTACCGGGTTGGCTTATACACGTCGCCGCATCTCGTGGATGTGCGGGAGAGGGTTGTCATCAACGGAAGAAAAATTTCACGGAAGGATTTTTACCAAACGATTGAATTTGTAAAACACAAGATTCAGAAGCCGGTCACGTACTTTGAATTTCTCACTGCCGTGGCATTTGTTTATTTTCACGAAAAGAACGTTGACATTGCCGTCCTGGAAGTCGGTCTGGGCGGCCGGCTGGATGCGACCAACGTGTGCACACCGCTGGTTTCAGTCATCACCAATATTGATTTTGATCACACGGCCTATCTGGGCGGAACGCTGGAAGCAATCGCTGGGGAGAAAGCGGGCATTATCAAACGAAAAGGGATTTGTCTGACCGCGGCAAAACAAAAGGTAGTGCTGAACGTCTTCCAGGACGTCTGTCGGCGCCGTCAGGCGAGGCTTTATGATCTGGGGCGAGATATAAAAATTAAAAAACAAGAAGATGGTTTCTTTACGTACGATGGATTGCATCGTCATTTAAAGAATTTGAAGATTCCGCTGCTGGGGGAGCATCAGGCGAGCAATGCCGCGCTGGCTCTGGCAACGATAGAGATTTGTGAAGAAAAAGGGTTGGATATTCATGATACGGCAATGCGCAGAGGGCTGAACAATACGCGTTGGGAAGCGCGTCTCGAGGTGCTGTATGAAAAGCCTCTTTTCCTTCTCGATGGCGCGCATAATCCGGCCGGAATCAATTCTTTGTGCCGCTTTCTGAAAAAAGATTTCTCCTGCCGCCGCTTGATTTTTATTTTCGGCGCTCTGGCGGATAAGGATTTTTCGAGTATGCTGAAAAAGATAGCGTCTTGTGCTCACACCATCATTTTGACACCGTTAAAAACAGAACGGGCAGCTCCCGTGAATGAAATGAGCGCCTTCCTTGTCAAAATCGGCTGCACGCCGGTCATTGCTGAAAACGTTACTCAGGCCCTGGAAAAGGCCTTTGCGCTGGCAGGTCAAAACGATTTGATTTGCGCTGCCGGTTCGTTTTATCTGGCGGGAGAAACAAAACAGGCGTTTCCTAAACTTGCTGTCTGTGATAATAAAAATCACGATAAAATTACTCATCAAAGGTAGAGAAATAGCGTGAGTAGGCGACATCGACGCAAAACAGAAAAAGAAAAAAGAAACTCTGCGGCAGTCGCTGCTTATTTAAAAATCTTTTTTCTGGCTCTGACCATGATGATTTCAGGTCTCCAGGCTGCTTCTGCGCAAACATCGGTTCAGGATAATTCTGTGCAGATTGAAGCCGACAGGATGGATTACGACAGCGTCCGCGAAGTCTATCACGCAAAAGGCAAGGTAAAAATAATATACAGCGGCGCGGCTCTGGCCGCAGATGATGTGGAACTGGATAATAAAAACAATGTGGCTACCGCTCAGGGGAACGCGTTTCTGAAAATGGAAGAAGACACCGTGCGCGGAGAAAAAATCATTTACAACTTTGAAGATAAAACCGGCGCCGCTTACCAGGCCGACGCTTTTTATGCGAGAAATCATTTTTATGTCCGCGGCGATAAAATCGAAAAGACCGGTGAGAATACCTATTCTATTTTACAACCGTGTGCCACAACCTGTGATGGCGACAAGCCGGACTGGCAGATTGCCGGCCGTGAAATGAAGGTGACCCTTGAGGGTTATGGGTTGATGAAAGACGCCCGCTTTCTCGCCAGAGGATTTCCCGTGCTCTACACCCCGTATCTTCCGTTTCCCGCAAAAACAAAACGACAGACGGGATTGCTTCTTCCGTATTTCGCTTATTCCAGGGACAAGGATGGCATGGATATCGAACTGCCTTTCTTCTGGGCGATTTCACCGCAGATGGACGCCACTTTTTATCAGCGTTACATCGAAAAAAGAGGATTTAAGGAAGGCATGGAATTCAGATATTATCTGGGGACAAAATCGGTCGGGCTGTTTTATGGCGATTACATCGAAGATACAATGGATGTTACTGAAATCAAAGATTCTGCAACCCGTCGGGACTGGCAGGGAGCGCACCGGCGTTGGTCTTATTATTTCACTCATCAAACAGATTTTGATTCCCGGTTTTATGTCAGAACCGATCTGAAGAAAGTATCCGATCAATGGTATTTTAAAGATTTTTCCGCTCACAATTTTTATCGTGAAAATTATGCCGATTCCGCGGACGACCCTTTTCAGAATGTGTCCTTCAGGGGTGACAAGTCTCTGCGTTATCTGGAATCAACCGCGCGTGTTTACAAGGGCTGGTCAAACATCAACCTGACAGGATTAATCAACTACACCGAGGATTTTGCCGCTGCCGACAATGAACATACTTTCCAGAAATATCCGGAAATGGTTTTGTCAGGCGTTAGGCAACCGTTATTCAGAACACCTTTATTTTATGAATTCACCGGCGTTTATGATTATTTATACAGCGGGGAAGGAGAGCAGGGACATTTTGTGGACTTGACACCGATCCTTTCCTGGCCTGTTGATATATTCGGGTATCTGAAACTAACGCCGCAGTTTGCTTTGAAAGAAACTCTCTGGAGTCGTGATGATCATCAAAGAGACGCGCGGGATAAAAATGATGACCGGATGACTTATAACGCATCCGTATCTTTGAGCAGCCAGCTCTCCCGCGTCTTTGATGTCCAGGGAGATCGCTGGGAAAAGATCAGACACGAAATCAAACCGGAGCTCATTTATGCTTATGTTCCCAACGTTTCCACAGATGAAGTCCCCGGATACTATCTGCCTGTTTCTGCTCCTTTTGTATTTCCGATCACACCGCTGTCCAGTCACCCGCTGAATGAGCAAAGCGCCCTTGCCTGGGCCCTGACCAATACTCTGACGGCCCGTCTCAAAGACAAGGACGGCGCGCACAGCTATCTGGAATTTCTGCGGCTGAAGTTATTTCAGATGTACGATATCCACGAAGCCGGCAGAGACGTGGAGGAAAATGATGTCAAAAGAAAACCCTTCTCTGATCTGGGAATTGAACTGGATATCTCTCCTTCTAAATATTTTTCTTTGAAAGCACGCAGTAGATACAATTTCTATGACAGCTGGAAGCAAAATAATCTTGATTTGCGTCTCCGAGACTGGCGGGGCGATTCCATGTCTGTCAGTTACCGGAACACCGCGGACTCTCTTGAAGAAATCCATTTCGGTCTCAAGGCTGTCCTCAGCAGAAATATCGATGCCACGTTTATTTCCAAGTACGATCTCGAGAATTCCCGACGGATTGAAAATTCACTGGGCGTTATTTATCACAAACAATGCTGGAGCCTGGGCATCGATGTGACCGAGACCGATGACGATGTCCGTTTCTCGTTTAGAATATCCCTGACCGGTCTGGGAAAGACGGGCGGCAAATAGCTTTTTCAAGACGGAAGAGGTTTCATTGCTTTGGCGAATATAATTTCAGTCAGGACATTTGCGGGATAACGACCCTCTGAAAATTATTATGGATAATCTTATTCTAGCAGCAACCAGTTTTATCATTGCCGTCTCGTTGATGATGACCGGCAAGAAGGACAAATTGCAGGCGTCATTCGCCGGATTGTGCGCGGCCGTTTTTACTTCTCAGGTGGCCACGACGCTGGGGAATATTTTTTCTTTTGGTTTCCTGACAATCATCCGATACCTGGGACTGCTGACTATCGCGCCGCTGGCGTTCTTGTTTTTCCGTTATCTGACCAGAGAGCGGACATTACTTTCCCAAAGAACATTTTTCGTATTGGTTCTGATCAGTGCCTGCGGCGCTTTTTTCGTTTTTACGCCGCTGGCGCAAACCACGTATTTTTATCCGGTGATCGTGTGCTACATCATGTTTGTCCTGGTCTTATGTTATATTGCGCTGCTGTGGCATGTCACAAAATCGCCTGCCGGAACGGAAAAACGGCGTCTCGGTTATCTTTTGGCGGCCTGTCCCGTCGCCTTGATGGTAAGCCATATTCATTTATTGAATGCTTGGGGATTGAATCTGCCGGTGATCAGCGGGATGGTCATATCGCTGCTGCTTTACTTTACTTTGCTGATTATCGCTTACCCTCAGCTCCAGAAACTGCATGATTTTTTTGCCCGTTCCCTGGTTATTTTGGTCAGCACTGTTACCGGCGCTGTGATTCTCTATTTTGCAGTCGGGTATTTCAACGGCACCCCGCCTTTTTCGGGATTACTGGTCGCCTCTTTTCTGATCGTCATTTCCCTTTCGCCGATGCGAATGATCTTGAGAAAAATATTCAATTACTTCTATCCCGAAAGCCGGGATGTTTTTACGTCGCTGTACGAGTTTGACGAAAAGCTGGAACGGGAAAAAGATCTGATGCTGGCGGAAATGGCGCCTGTTCTGGCTCATGAAATCCGCAATCCGCTGGGTTCCATCAAAGGGGCGGCGCAATATCTGAAAGAGGAAGCGGCCAATGAGGAACAGAGGAATCTCCTGAATGTTATTGTGGAAGGGACCGATAGACTGAACAATGTCGTCAGCAGGTTTCTTGAATATACACGTCCCGATCGGCTGAACCTGAAGCGCCAAAATATTAATGGTATCATTCAAAAAGCCATTGCGCTGATTGCCGCTGACCAGCGGTTGGGAAAAATCAACATTGTCAGGGAACTGGATAAAAATCTGCCCGCGGTGGAAGTGGATGACCAGCAATTGATGCAGGTTATTTTGAATATGGCTTTGAACGCCATAGAATCCATGCCACAAGGCGGAACGTTGACGTTTCGCACATCCGGTCCGGGAGCAGACGCCGAAAGCATGGTAACGCTTTCCATCCGTGATACGGGCCCCGGCATCGGCAAAAGTGATATCAAAAATATATTTAAACCGTTTTTTACAACCAAGGAGAGAGGCGCGGGCCTTGGTCTGGCCATCTGTCAGAAAATCATCAAGGAGCATGGCGGCAGCATCAGCGTGGAATCAACTCCTTCCAGTGGCACAGAATTTCTTATCAGGATTAAAACGGTCGAATAAAGTCCGGAAGCAGGGCATTGCCGCTTGATTTAAAATCGAAAGCGTAATAATCACAAGGCATGAAAAAGATTTTAATTGTTGATGACGAACTGAATATGCGGCTGGTTTTATCTGCCATGCTGAAAAAGGAAGGCTTTGAAGTTTCTTCAGCGGCCAACGGAAGAGAAGCTTTACAGATTCTGCAATCAGCAGGCATCGCCGTCGTCATCACCGATTTAAAAATGCCTGATATCGACGGGATGACGCTGCTGACCCGTATCTCCGAGCAGTATCCGGGAATTCCCGTCATTATGATCACTGCGCACGGCACCATCGCCACGGCTGTGGAGGCATTGAAAAAAGGCGCGTTTGATTACATAACGAAACCTTTTGATCTGGATGATTTGAAAAACATCATCGCCAAAGCCGTCAAAACGAGAGCTTTGAAGGAAAACGAATTATCCATTCCGCCGTCAGAGATTGAGCGCATTGGCATGATTGGAACAAGTCCCAAAACGATGGAAATCTTCGACGCCATTAAACGGGTCGCGCCGACAACCACAACCGTTATGATCACCGGTGAAACAGGCACAGGCAAGGAGCTGGTAGCCGATGCCATTCACTACAACTCTCCGCGCAGAGACAGCCCCCTGATTAAAATCAACTGCGCCGCGATTGCCGAAACATTAATGGAGAGTGAGCTCTTCGGTTATGAGAAAGGCGCCTTCACCGGAGCCGCGGTGACCAAACCGGGTAAATTTGAACTGGCGCACAAGGGGACTCTTTTTCTAGATGAAGTGGCAGAGATTCCGCGCGAGATGCAGGTCAAACTGCTGCGTGTTTTGCAGGAACGTGAATTTGAACGGGTTGGCGGATTAAGAACAATCAAGGTGGATGTCCGCATTATCGCGGCCACCAACCGAAACCTTGCCCGTGAAGTAAAGGCAGGGAACTTTCGCGAAGATTTGTATTATCGCCTCAACATCTTCCCCATCAACATTCCGTCATTACGGGAAAGAAAGGAAGACATTCTTCCTCTGGTCGGTTATTTTCTGGACAAGTTTAACAGGAAACTGGGGCTGTCCGTTGGCATAGAAAGTGGCGTGCAGGAAATGCTTCTGCGCCATGAATGGCCGGGCAATATCCGGGAACTGGAGAATCTTATCGAACGCATGATATTAATGGCGAAACATAACCGGATTACCGAAAAGGAAATTCCACTTGAACTTAAAGAAGCGGTCAACCAGAATGCTTCTGTGTCGGCCGATGATGTTGAAAAGCCTTTTAAAGAGCATCTGCGTGACCAGGTGGGGAATGTGGAAAGGCAGATGATTGTCCAATGCCTGGATGAAACCGGCGGCAATGTAACTCAGGCCGCCAAAAAAATGGGCATCAGCCGCAAGGGATTGCAGTTGAAAATGATCAAATATCATTTACGCAAAGACGCAAAATAGAATAATACGTATCCATATGGTTAAAGGAGAATCAAAAAATGAATTTCAAAATGGGGCTGATTGCAATTCTGGTATTTTTTGCCCTGATCTTTGTGGCTCAAAACATCGATGTGGTGACGATGAAATTTCTGTTTTGGGAGATTTCGATGTCGCGCGCGGTGCTGCTTTTTTTCTCTCTGCTGACAGGCTTCATTATCGGCTGGCTTCTGCACAGCTATCTGTCCTATCGTAAAGACAAAAGAGAATTTGCCAATTTCAAGCCCTGAGCGTAGTCTGGATATAACGCCCTACATACACCAGCGGTTATTTCTTGAGCACGCTTCCGGCAGGGGTCAAATTCCTTAATCCATCATAAATGTAGAGGACGGCCTGAACGTAAACGTCGCTGTGATTGTAGGCAAAGACGGCTTTGTATTTACTGTCGTAATCGTTAATGTTTTTTCCGTCCAGTTTATTGCTATACAGGTAGTTTTCCACGCTGAAGATTGTATCTTCTATGGAAAACGGATCGATGTCGCTACTGATGCCGTTGGAATCGATGAAAAACGCCAGCAGCGAAGAGGGAATAAATTGTCCCCAGCCGATTGCGCCGGCATAAGAACCGGTGAAATACTGCGTCGGTCGACCGGTTTGCGTGGAAAATTTATAAAGCGCCGTGATTTCACGAACGGCAAAATTTTTCCGGTTTGTAAAGATATATTGTGAAACCAGAGCATTAAACGCATAGAAACTGCCGCGCTGGCGATAATCAGCGAAATTGGTTTCAATGCCGATAATCGCGGCAATCAACTCCTTGTGTATCCCGTGTTTTGCTTCAGCCTTTTTCAGAATGTCCAGATGATCTTGAAGGAAAGTTTTCCCTTTTTCTATCTTTGCATCGACCCCCAGGCGGTTGAAATACCATGATGCATCGAACTTTTTATCATGATCGATTTGTTTTTCCGCTGCTTTCTGAAAGTATTGATCGATGTTCGAATAAAGCTGAAAACTTTCGTGTTTGATTTGCGCGTCAAGCCATTCTCCGGCGACTCCGTTCATGATCAGTGCCTGTTTCAGCTCTTCAATCTTTGCGGCGGTATCGGAACCGGCGTCGGGTGCTTTCGTGATTACCGGCAACGTTTCTTCGCAGCAGGCTTTGGGAACTTCAATTTTTTGAAGCTGTTTTTGTTCTGCCGCGCAGGCGGTCAAAAGAAGCAAGACGGGTACGGCCATCAGCCAATATCGCAATATTATTTTTTCCGATTGATGTCTGAAAATCCTACGTGCTCCTTTTAAGATAATCAAATCCTGACACGGAATCATGGATGTGTCTTTATTATAATTTTAATCGATATTGTCAAATCATTTTGCGTCTTTTGACACCAGGGTCAAAAAGGTAACGTCTTGTAAACGAATGAAAGTTCATGTATAAAATTCTAAATTATGTTTATCCGGAATCAACAATGCATTTGAAAGACGTCACTTTTTATCCGAAAAAATATCCCGTGACAGATTGCTATCCTTTCAATCTTACGCTCTTTCACGAAACGAAACGATTAACGTTTGATGTACCGGTGACGTTGTTCGTCGGCGAAAATGGTACCGGCAAATCAACGCTGCTTGAAGCACTGGCTGCCGCCTGCGATATTCATATCTGGCGTGATACACAAAGAAGCAGACCGGATTGTAATCCTTATGAGGATAAGTTTTTCCGGTACCTGTCCATTCGCTGGTCGGATGGCGCGGTCCCGGGTTCATTTTTCGGTTCAAAAGTTTTTCAGTACTTTGCCGAGCTCCTGGATGCATGGGCGGTGGCTGATCGGGGCCAGTTGAATTACTTCGGGGGACAATCTCTGACCACGCAGTCACACGGACAGTCTCTGATGTCATTTTTTCGGAGTCGCTACCGGGTCAAAGGATTATATCTCCTGGATGAGCCGGAAACCGCCCTGTCACCGCGCTCACAGATCGAGCTGCTTCAAATTCTGGAGGAGATGACCGCTGACGATCATGCGCAATTCATTATTGCCACGCACTCACCACTGCTGCTGGCCTGTCCGCGGGCGGTAATCTATACCTTTGACAAATCTCCCATCCAAAGGATTCGGTACGAGGAAACCGACCATTTCGTCGTTTATAAGGATTTCATGAATAACAGGAGCAAATATCTGCAACACAACAAAAAATAAATCGAGGTTACATTATGCTTACCAAACAGGATATCATTGATGAAGCAACAAGGCTTCAATTTGCCGATATCGGTTTTACGACGGTTGAACCGTTTGCATCGCAGAGAGATTACCTGGCGAAGAGTCAGGAGGCCTATGGCTGGGCGGAGGCCGTCGGGTTGGGGTTGATTGCCGGTACGGATCCGAGAAACATTCTGGCCGGTGCGAAATCCATCATTGTTGTTCTGGAATCCTATTTCGAAAAATCTTTTCCCCCGCACATGGAGCGTCATTTCGGCCGCTGTTATTTGGATGATGACCGGGTGACCAAAGACGGTCTGGCGCTGAAAATCAAGGCTCTCCGGAATTTTTTAAGAGACCATGGCATTGATTCCAAAGTTCCTTTTAACCTGCCGCACCGTTTATCCGCCGCCCGCGCCGGCTTGGGAACATTCGGCAAAAATTGTCTTTTTTATGCGCGACGTGTCGCCGGTCAAAGTTCATTTGTCTTTCCCATTGCTCTTGTCATTGATCATGAATTCCCTGAGGATGAACCCACCATAGCCATCGGTTGTCCCGACTGGTGCCGCAACGCCTGTGTGGCGGCATGTCCCACCCGCGCCCTCAAGGGAGATGGAAAGATCGATCCCCGTCGCTGCATTTCTTTTTTAACCTATTACGGCGAAGGGCTGACGCCGCCGGAGCTTCGTGAACCCATGGGACTGAATGTGTACGGGTGTGATCGTTGTCAGAATGTCTGCCCCCGTAATGTTCCGTGGCTGACGACAGACAAGCAACAGAATCCGCGTGTGCTCAACAAAGCCGCCGATTTCCGACTTTCCCGGCTGCTGCACATGGATCAGAATTATTTTCTGCAGAAAATCTGGCCGCACATGTTTTACATGTCGGCTGACGATCTCTGGCGCTGGAAGATGAATGTGGCCCGCGCGATGGGCAACAGCCGCCATCCTGATCATGTTGCCGATCTTGTTCGGGCCTTTGGAGAAAATTCTGATGAGCGTGTCCGGTGCATGATTGCCTGGGCGCTGGGACGCATCGGCACCCGGGAGGCGACAGTCGCATTGAAAAATTTTTATGCTGTTGCTGATGGAATCGTCAAAGATGAAATCACACAGGCGATGATATCAACCGGGGAGAAACGCTAAATGATGGTTATTCTTCGATGGTGATATCAATAATTTCAAAGTTACGTGTGCCGCCCGGTGTTTTCACGCTTATTTCACTGCCGACCTTTTTGCCGATCAGGGCTCTGCCGATGGGCGAGGTCACGGAAATCTTATTCTGATTAATATCCGATTCATAGGGACCGAGCAGTTGATATGTTATTTTCTCACCGCAGTCGCTATCTGCCAGACTTACATAACAGCCGAAGACTACCTTGCTGGTATTCAATCCTTTTAAATTGATAATGTTGGACGTCGCGAGTTGATGTTCCAGTTCCTGCATTTTACCGTATAGAAAAGATTGTCTTTCTTTTGCGGCGGTGTATTCGGCATTTTCAGAAATATCGCCGTGAGCGCGCGCGACTTCAATATCACGAACATTTTCAGGGATGGAGACGTTCTTAATCGTGTCCAGATCCTTTTTTAATTTTTCAAAACCTGCTTTGGTAATAGGTACTTTTTCCATGATAACTCCGGCTTATTTTTCTATTCCTGACGTAATTTGCACAAACAACGGGCAGGATCAATACGGGAATTTTGTTTATTAGAGAATATTTGGCCTGTCAAGAAACATTTAATAGCCCGAATCATTCAATTGTGCTATTTACGACACAATGAAGAAGGGCCTCGAAAGGTATGCTGGATAAATACAGTAGAGAAATAAATTACCTGCGTGTTTCCATTACCGACCGGTGCAATTTGCACTGCGTCTATTGCCGTCCCAAAGAAGGTATTTCCCTGCAGGGTCATGAGGATATTTTGCGTTATGAGGAAATTATCCGCGTGGTTGCTCTGGCGGTAAGAATGGGGTTGATTAAGGTGCGGGTTACGGGGGGAGAGCCTCTGGTGCGTCGGGGATGCGTCGAATTTCTCTCCGTTCTGAAAAAACTAGAAGGCTTGAAAGACATCAGTCTCACAACCAACGGCATTCTTTTGGAGGCATTTGCCGGGCAGATTTTTGACGCCGGTGTCCGTCGCATCAATATCAGCCTGGATTCCCTCGATAAAGATAAATATTTTAAAATTACCAACGGTGGAAATCTGGATGCTGTTTTGCGCGGCATCATCCGTGCTGATGAAGTCGGTTTTTTCCCGATAAAAATCAACACCGTTCTCATTAAAGGGTTTAATGATAACGAAGCTCTGGATTTCGCGCGTCTGGCCGCGGAGAAACCTTTCCAGGTTCGTTTTATCGAGCTGATGCCGATGGGCAAGACAAAGCTGGATTATGGCGAAGACTATATACCAGTGTCGGAGTTAATTGAAAAAATTAATCAGCGATACACATTGGAGCCGATAAAGGGCAAGAAAAATAAATCGGACGGTCCGGCCCGAATCTATAAGATAAAAAACGGTTGCGGAGAAATCGGTTTTATCAATCCGGTCAGCGATCATTTCTGTTCAACCTGCAATCGTCTTCGTCTGACGTCCGATGGAAAACTCAGAGCCTGCCTGCTCAATGAGTCGGAAGTGGATTTAAAAGAAGCGTTGAGGGAAAATTGCAGCGACGCCGAACTGGAAAAGCTCATCTGGGATGCCGTATTATTAAAACCCAGGAAGCACGATGTCGTTTGCACGGACAACACCCTGAAAAAATGCACACGGATAATGTCGGAAATCGGCGGTTAAAAAAAATATTCGAAACGGTACATTTCTGCAAAAATAATGTATAATCACACCCTCGAGGGCTAAAAGAATCATTGCGGATTTCAGCCTACGGGACGAACGCCCGTAAATGTGTCATCATGGGATTGTGAAAATTTAGCAGGAGCTGATTAAATGTTTCCCGATCATCCATCAACGCGATTGGCGGGCAGGCATTCCGGAATGCCTCGCCGGGATTACATCTTTGCAAGACAGAAAGAACTCGTTTTGGAGCTGGTAAAGCCGCTGCCCCGGGAAAGGCTGCTGGATATCGGTTGCGGCGCCGGCCATAATCTGCAAATCTTTAATGAAAAATGGTGTTCACTAACCGGGGTTGATGCGTCCAGAGCAAAACTGGAAATCGCCCGGCAACGCTACGGCGATCATGCCGAATTTGTTCTGGCCCAATCCGGGGACATTCCCTTCTCTGATAATGAATTTGATATTGTGACCATTATTAATTTTCTCGAAGTTGCCGATAATCCGCGCAAGGTCATCGAAGAAGCCGTCAGGGTTTGTCGCGGCCGGATATTCATCGGCTTTTTAAACAACTATTCTTTTTTTGGAACAAGGCAGGGCTTAAAAGAAAATTTCGGTTTTTCCCTTTCCCGTCCCATGCGTTTTTTCAGCTATCCTGAAATTAAAAGCATGGTGGAAAATATTGCCGGTGAGACGATGATTAAATGGGGCAGTGTCATTTATTTTCCCGCGATTGTTTACGATTTCTTCGAGGAACTTGAAGAAGTTTTTCCTTTAAGAAAAAATCCTTTTGGCGCGTTTGTTGGAATGACTTTTCCCGTCAAATACACCATCCGCACGGTCCAGAGTCCGATTGTCAATACATTTCAATTGAATAACGGATCCCGCAAACCGACTCCGGAAGTTGTGCGTGATATGCTCAAACAGGTACAACAATGATCAGAGAAGCTCTTCTTTACGAAAAACTTGATGGCGGGAAGGTGCATTGCAATCTGTGTGCGCACCGTTGCAGGATTAATCCCGGCAGAAGCGGTATCTGTGGTGTCCGGGAAAACAGGGAAGGCGTTTTGTATTCCCTGGTTTACGGGACGCTGATTGCTGAAAACCTTGACCCTATTGAAAAAAAACCGTTCTTTCATGTTTATCCCGCATCCCAATCGTATTCCATTGCGACGGTGGGCTGCAATTTCCGGTGTGATTTCTGCCAGAACCACGATATTTCGCAAATGCCCGCAGCAACACGCATGATCGCCGGTGAAGATTTCCTTCCGCGTGAAATCGTCACCAAAGCGAAGCAAAGCAGAGCCAGAACCATTGCCTATACCTATACCGAGCCGACGGTCTATTTTGAACTGGCTTTGGATACCGCAACGATCGCTGTTGAAAACGGTTTGCAAAATGTTTTTGTCACCAACGGCTTCATGACGGTCGAGACGATTGAAAAGATAGCGCCATATCTGACCGCTGCCAATGTGGATTTGAAATCCTTTCGCGATGAGTTTTACAATAAATACTGCGGTGCCCGCCTCAATCCTGTTCTGGAGAGTTTGCAGACCATGAAGAAAAAGGGAATCTGGGTGGAGATTACCACGCTGCTGATTCCCGGATTGAATGACAGTGATGAAGAGCTGAAAGACATCGCCCGATTTATTGCCGGTCTGGGCCGGGAGACGCCCTGGCATATCAGCCGCTTTCATCCGCAATACAAAATGCGTAACAGACCGGTAACACCTCTTGATGCTCTGCACCGGGCCGTGCAGATCGGCAGGGAAACCGGTTTGAAATATGTCTACAGCGGTAATGTGCCCGGTGATGACGGCGAGAACACAAGATGTTTTCACTGCGGCAAACTGCTGATCGAACGCTACGGTTTTCGCGTGGGCAGCATGAATCTCCAGGGTAAAAAGTGTTCACATTGCGGGACAGAACTGGAAGGCGTGTTCACGGAAACGCATGTTTAAAATCATGAGGAGAACTTCAACTTATCCGTGCTGAAGAAAGTAAATATCTGGCCGGGCAGACAAAAATTCATTATTTGCATCGTATTAGCTGTTGTCACCCTCGCTGTTTACCGGCAGACGTATCAGTTCGACTTCCTCAAATTTGATGATGAAGTTTATGTTACCGAAAACAGTTATATTCAGTCGGGAATAACCCTGGATGGGTTGCGCTGGGCATTCAGTACCCTTTATGCTGAATTCTGGCATCCGGTCACATGGCTTTCTCTGATGTTTGATTATCAGATTTATGGCCTGAACGCCGGCGGTTATCATCAGACCAACCTTATCCTTCACGTGCTGAGCGCGTTGCTGGTTTTCCTGCTTTTCAACCGAATGACCGGCACCCTCTGGCGCAGCGCTTTTGTCGCCGCTCTGTTCGCACTTCATCCCCTGAGAGTGGAATCGGTTGCCTGGATAGCGGAACGAAAGGATGTTTTAAGTGTTTTCTTTGGAATAGCCAGCCTGTACGCTTACGCTCTTTATACGGAAAGTTTGAAGCTTTCCAGATACGCTCTTTGCTTCATATTATTTGCGCTGTCCCTGATGTCCAAACCAACGATGGTCACCCTGCCTTTTGTCCTGATGCTTCTGGATGTCTGGCCGCTCCAACGCTGGCAGAAAGCAATACAGGCACGCGGGAATAGTTTTGTTGTAGTGAAAGGAATTCTTGGCGAAAAGATACCCTTCATTATCTTATCCATTATTTTCAGTATTCTGACGCTCTGGGCCCAGCAAAAGGGACATATGATTGTTTCACTCGAAAACCTGCCCTTTTCTGTTCGTTTTCAAAATGCTGTTATGTCTTATGTTGCATACCTGGGAAAGATGTTCTGGCCGGTTAACCTGGCTTCTTTTTACCCTTACGAACATTATTTTTCGATGCCGAAAATATTAGCCGCCTGTCTTATGCTGATGATCATTACGATTGCTGTTATTTATTTCCGTCAGAGATGGTCTTTTTTATTTGTGGGTTGGTTTTGGTATCTGGGCACTCTCATCCCTGTAATAGGGCTGGTGAAATCCGCAGACTACGCGATGGCCGATCGCTTTACCTATGTGCCCTTTATCGGTATTGCCATGATGCTTGTCTGGGGGATGCCGCTTTTATTCCCGCGTCAAGACATGCGAAAAAAAATTTTATTTCCAGCAGGAATCGGTGTTCTGGGCATATTCGTCATGCTATCCTGGCAGCAATGCGGTTACTGGAAAAACAGCATAAAGCTATGGAGTCATGCGCTGCAGGCAACAGAAAATAATGCCAAAGCCCATAACAATCTCGGCCGTGCGCTGCGTGCAGAAGGAAAAATAAAGGAAGCTATTGATCACTATGACCATGCTGTCCGGATAGCACCCGACAAGGCAATGGTTTACTTTAACAGAGCTCTGGCCTACGCCAGCCTTGGCCAGCATCAGCGCTCTATAGAGGATTTTAATCTTGCCGTTGATCTCAATCCGAATTTTACGGCTGCCTATAACAACAGGGGGATGGTTTATCTATTGCAGGGTAAAAAATCGCTTGGCTGCCGTGATTTTCTGAAAGCTTGTGAAAGGGGAGATTGTCAATATTTAGAAAACGCTAAACGCAGGGGAATCTGCTATTGAGCCGCGCAGTCTTCCATAGTGTATTTCATCGCCACCATGGATTTGTCAGACAAAGATGGGCAAATGTCCGGAGTTGCTCCGACAAATAAATAGGAATACAACCGATATTTTCTTTTAATGATCTGTGTTACCCCGTTATCGTGTTCAATTGCCGCATTGTTCTGATGCGGCCCGAAAAAGGACACGGATATCTCAATCGAGGGGGGGCAACATGGACCAGACGGTTTCAGAATCACGGAATTCAAGAAAGGCAACAAATGATACCCTGGATGAATCGTCCTCCCCGCGAGTCGCACTGGTGCCGGATGAGTTAACCGACATCATCCATCAGGCGGTCAAGGATAACCGCAGCTACCTGATGGAGCACGAAACCAAAGAAATCCTGGAAGGCATCGGCATCAAGACGACCGGTTTTTTAATTGCCCGTTCTGAAGACGAGGCGTTGGCGTTGAGTGAAAAAATCGGGTTTCCTGCCGTTATGAAAATTGTTTCACCCGATGTCATTCACAAAACGGATGCCGGCGGCGTAAAGCTTAATTTGAACTCTAACGAAGACGTGCTAAGAGCATACCGTGAAATCATCGAAACCTTCAAATACCAGCATATCGAAGGCGTCACGATTCAAAATATGGCCAAACCGGGCATTGAAGCCATCATCGGCGTAACGCGCGACCCCGGTTTTGGCCCGCTCATCATGTTCGGGCTTGGCGGTGTGTTTGTGGAAGTGCTGCGCGACGTTTCCTTCCGGATTTTGCCGATAACGGAAAAGGATGCCGCGGAGATGATCGCGGAAATCCGGGGCGCAGCTATTTTGGAAGGATACCGGGGGCCCGCTGTTGATCGGGAAGCGCTGGGTCAACTGCTTTTAAAAATATCCCGGTTGGTCATTGAAAATCCCGAAATTCAAGAACTTGATCTCAATCCGCTGTTTTTATATCCCGATGGTTATATTGCTGTTGATGCCCGGATGTTTGTCCGTGAACCGTCGCCCGGAGAAAATGTCACGCCGACGGGTCATGAGAGCCTGCACGATTTCTTCTATCCGCAAAGCATCGCGGTCATCGGCGCGTCCGGCGCCAAAGGGAAACTGGGCTATAATGTCTTCTGGAATCTGATCAACCATGATTTCCCCGGCAGGCTCTACCCGGTTAATCCCGGCAAAGATTCCATCAAGGGTGTCAAATCCTACAAATCAATTCTGGATGTCCAGGAGCCGGTGGATATGGCCGTGATTATCGTTCCGGCTAAGGCCGTCGAAGCAGCCATCGTCGATTGCTGCGCGAAAGGGGTCAGGTATGTGGTGATAGAGACTGCGGGATTTGCTGAAACCGGCGAAGACGGGAAACAGGCTCAGGAAAGGATTAAAAAAATCATTCAAGAACACGGGTGCCGTGTGTTGGGTCCTAATTGTTCGGGCGTCATCAACACCCACCATAATATGGTGCAGTCCATCGGGCTGCTTTCCGACTTGAAGAGGGGTAATGTCGGCCTGATTGCGCAGGCCGGAGTTTACGCCGCCGGCATTCTTACAGGATTGAGCCATGTTCTGGATTTCGGCATTGTGGCAACCATCGGCAACAAGATGGACATCAATGAAACGGATATTCTGGAATGCTTGAGCGAAGATGATCATATTTCCGTGATCGCCATGTATATGGAAGACATCAGCAGCGGCAAGCGCTTTGTGGACGTGGCCAGCCGTGCGGCTGTTCGCAAACCCGTTATTGTTTTAAAATCGGGACGGACGGAAGCAGGCAAAAAAGCCGTATCTTCCCATACCGCCTCGCTCGCCGGCAATGACGAAATCAACAGCGCGGTCTTTAAGCAAAGCGGCATTATCCGTGCCAGGGATAATGAACATTTATTCGCTCTGACCCGCGCTTTTTCCAAACAGCCTGTGCCGAAAGGCAACGGCGTTATGGTTATCACTTATACCGGTTCACTGGGCGTTGCCGCAACGGATATGCTTTATCTCTCCGGAATGCGGCTGTCCACGCTGGAGCCGTATTTTCAGAAACGTCTGGATAACATTCTGCCCGATTATGCCCGGTTCGGCAATCCTGTGGACTGTTCATTCTCCATGACTCCCCGGCAGGTGAAAGATCTGATTGAAATCGGCGCGGAAAGCAACGACGTGTATAGCTTTATCGTGATTATTCAGGGCGAGATGCTGAGCGCTTTCGTGGATGTTATGAAGAATCTGGATTATAAGGAAAAGCCCGTTGTCTGCTGCGTGGCCTGCAAGGAATTTATGATCGATGATGTGGTCAGGATGGAGCAGGCCGGAATTCCCGTTTATTCCACGGCGGAGATGGCAGCGGAAGTTCTCAGCAAAATGTATCATTACGGTGTGAGACGCCAGAGCGCTATAGCCGATTCCATCGCCCGTCACCTTACCAAAGATTCACTTTCTGTCGATGACCGGCCCGTGCGCCTCCGCCTGATCACCCCCCGGGATATCGGTCTATGGACGGATTTCGTGAACAATTGTTCGAAAAAGTCTCTGTGGCTCAGGTTCTTATCGCCCTTTTCCGCCACACCGGAGCGGGCTCAGCGTTTTTGCAATCTCGATCCGGAGGAGGAAATCGCCGTTGTCGCTGAGATGAAGGATGGCGATAAATATAAATTTCTCGGTATCGCGCGTTTAATCAAAAACAAACGCTGTGAGGGCGAAGCTGAATACGCCGTGATCATTTCGGATTTCTGGCAAAATAAATCTCTGGGGCATCTGTTGTCCGAACAATGCATCGAACTGGCCAAAAAAGAAGGTTACAAAACGATTCGCGCGGAAACGCTTCAGCAAAATTACTCCATGTTGAGAATTTTCCGGCGCTGCAATTTTGTATTAGACGCCAAAGACGAGAACATGGTTTCCATGGCACTGAAGTTATCGTGATGCATCATCAGGACCGGATGAAGCTATGAACAAATTATCTGCACGTTCATTTCTCAATTCCAGCCCCTGACACGTCTAAAAAATGCCGAAGTGAAAAAGGCTGTCGTGTCGGAATTTGTCCTACCTTGAATTCGGACGGAGACGGATACCATAAACTACCATGGCGTAGTATTGGATAACCGTTTTTCATGGGTGCGTGTGGGGCGTCCGGCATCGGCAATACGTCCCGGCGTTATGGCCGGAAAATCGGATATGCGTATCCGGCTGAAAAGCGGTAATTTATAAATACGGGAGACAAAAATTATGCAAGTACCTATGCTGGTTACACACTTTCTGGATCGGGGCGTTAAACTATACGGCCCCAAGACCTGTATCGTCGATGGAGAAAAGCGATTTACCTACAACCAGTTTAATGAAAGAGTAAACCGGCTTTCCAATGCTCTTATTGCTGAAGGCGTCAAGCAGGGCGACCGTGTTGCCTATATCGGACCCAACGGGCACCGTATCCTCGAGTCTTATTACGGCATCCCTCAAATCGGCGCCATCCTCCTTTGTATCAACATCCGATTAAGCGCGGATGAAATCGCTTTCATCTTGAACCATGCCGGCGCCAAAGTGGTCTGCGTGGACTGGGAGTATGCGAATCTGGTAGCTCCGGTTGTCGACAAACTGGAGACGGTCACGCATTTTATGCTGTTTACCGACGGCCATCGTCCCGATGGCATCGACTGGCCGGACTATGAAGCTCTTTTAAACGAGGCTTCGACAGAAAGGCCCCTCCGGCCTCAGATGGATGAAAACGATATCGCCGAATTGTTCTATACGAGCGGCACGACGTCCAGACCCAAGGGCGTTATGATGACGCACCGCAATATTTACGCGAATGCCATCAATTATATTCATATGCTGAGTGTGACCGATGCCGACACGCAGCTGCACAGTGTGCCGCTGTTTCACGTGAATGGCTGGGGTTCTCCCCATGGTATTACCGGCTCCGGTGCGACTCACGTGATGGTCAGGGAGTTCCGAGCTCAACAGGTGCTTGAGGCCATCCAGAACGAAAAAGTGACGATCGGCGCCATGGTGCCGGCAATGGTCACCACGCTGCTGAATTATCCGAAAGCCGGCCAATATGACACCTCCGCGTGGGACCGGATGATTATCGGCGGAGCACCGGTGCCGATCACCATCCTACGAGAAGCGCAGGAAAAATTCGGCGTCAAATGCTACCAGGCTTATGGAATGACGGAAAGCTGTCCGATGCTGACGCTGTCAACCCTGAAAGACCACATGAAGAAACTGCCGTTTGAAGAGCAGCTTGTCTATCGGGCGAAGACCGGCAAACCTGTCTTCGGCGTCGAGTTGCGGGTGGTTGATGAAGACGGCAGGGACGTGGAGCCCAACGGCGAGGCTGTAGGAGAGATCATCGTCCGCGGCAACAATGTGATGAAGGGGTATTGGAATGATCCGGAGGAAACCTCAAAAATCATCATCGACGGCTGGCTGCACACCGGCGATATCGCCAATATCGACCAGGAGGGCTTCGTTCAGATCGTCGATCGCGGCAAGGACATGATCATCAGCGGCGGTGAGAACGTTGCCTCCGCGGAAGTTGAAATGGCCATCCATAAGTTTCCCGCCGTCATGGAATGTGCCGTGGTCGGTGTTCCCGATCCCAAGTGGGGTGAAGCCGTCAAGGCGCTGGTCGTCCTGAAGCCAAACATGCAGGCTACCGGAAAAGAGATCATTGATCACTGTGCTACGCTGCTGTCCAAGTTCAAGTTACCGCGTACCGTGGATTTTGTGAGCGAACTGCCGAAGACCGGCACCGGCAAGATCCTGAAGCGTGAATTGCGGGCAAGGTACTGGGCGGACCAGGAAAAAAAAATCGGAGGCTAGTCCCGTTAGAAAATTTATCGTTGTTTTCATCCTTTGTTGTTCCTACTCCGGTGGTTTTCGGGAGGCATTTTCCAGAGGACCGCAATAGATGGATCAAGGCGGCTCCGGATAATTATCTTGATTATTCTTTTTAAATCAGTATTACTCTACCTTCATGACATTCCATCATGATCTGTTTAAGGAGTGACAGATGTCTCCAGGTAAAATAACAAAAAAAGAATTGACCAAGCCGATGAAAAATCGCCGGCTGGACTCAGCCGGAACAAAAATGCCTGCGCCTCTCAGGGCATTCGGGGGTGATGTTTACAATCTTCTGGCGCACAGTTCTCAGATCGGTTTTTATATTATGCAGGACGGACATTTTAAATTCATCAACTCACATTTTCGGGATTATACCGGATACACCGAAGAAGAAATGCTCAAGATGAATCCTGCGTCGTTCGTTCTGCCTGAGGACCGTCGCAAGGCGGCTAAAAACGCGGTGATGATGCTCAGGAAGCAACGATTTTCTCCCTATGAATTTCGTATCGTTACCAAAGACGGAAGAATCAAATGGATCATGGAATCAGTGATGTCCATAAAATTCAAGGGCAAACGGGCTATTCTGGGTAATTCCATGGATATTACCGAACGCAAGGAAGCGAGCCGCCGGCTTGAAGAACTGGAAGCGCTGGAATCCTCTATCCTCGACGCAATCCCCCAGGCGGTGGTCGGCTTGCACGAGCGGCGCATTAATTTTGCCAACCACGCCGTCAAGGTCATTTTCGGCTGGCACCGTGAAGAACTGATCGGCAAGAGCATCCGCATGATTTATCGCAATGAGGAAGAATCTGATAAAATTGCTGCTGCCTTTTATTCGACGCTCGAACATCAGCGGACGTATGAAACGGAGTTTCCCTGTCTGCGCAAGGACGGACAGGAAATTTGCTGCCGGATGAAGGCTTCACGCATCGGAGAAAATCTCCGGGAAAAGCGTATCGTGGTCACTTATGAGGATATCACAGCGGAGAAAAAAGCGCAGGATGATCTGGAGCGTTCACGCGAAGAATTGCGGAATTTGTCCATTCACCTTCAATCGGTGCGCGAAGAAGAAAGCACGCGTGTTGCGCGCAAGATTCACGATGAACTCGGACAATCGCTTACCGCCCTGCAGATGGACATGTCCTGGCTTGAAAACCATCTTCCGGCCAATAGTAAAGATATTCGAAAAAAAACGCAAAGCATGTCGAAGCTGGTTGATTCGACCATTGAAAGCGTGCACAACATTACGACAGAACTGCGTCCCAGTCTGCTCGATGATTTGGGGCTGCCGACGGCCATTGAATGGCAGGCAACGGACTTTCAAAAGCGATCCGGCATTCGCTGCCAGGTCCATATCCATTGCCGTAACCAGGCCATCGACAAGGAACTGGCGACGACCATTTTCCGTATTTTTCAGGAAACGCTTACCAATATCGTGAGGCATGCAAAAGCCACGCAATGCAAGGTGAACCTTACGGGAACCGAAACGGAACTTTGTCTGGATGTGACGGACAATGGCATCGGCATCAATCAGTGGCAAATTGACAATCCCCTGTCCTTCGGAATGATCGGCATGCGTGAGCGCGCCCATCTCTGGGGCGGCACGGTTCATGTCCAAAACGCCAAACCTTCCGGAACCAACGTGAGAGTCTTGATACCCATGAACAAAGGAGAAAGCAGGCATGATACGCATATTAGTCGCCGATGACCATGCCGTGGTGCGGCAGGGCGTCATGCAGATTCTGGCGGATGTTCGGGATATGCTGGTGAAAGATGAAGCGCAAACAAGCGCGGAGACGCTGGAGAAGGTTCTTAAATACGAATATGACGTGGTCCTGCTGGATATTTCCATGCCCGGCCGCAGCGGTCTGGAAATTCTGGAGGATATTAAAAACCAGCGTCCAAAGCTGGCCGTATTGATTCTGAGCATGCACCCGGAAGAACAGTACGCGGTGCGCGCCCTTCGTGCCGGCGCCTCCGGTTATCTTACCAAAGCCAGCGCTCCGCAGGAACTCATCGGGGCCATACGCAAGGTGGCACAGGGCGGAAAATACGTCACCGCTTCCCTGGCGGAAAAACTGGCCGACGAACTGGAAGTGAATGCCGAAAAGCTTCCTCACGAACGGCTTTCCAATCGCGAACATCAGGTGATGATCATGCTCGCTTCCGGAAAATCCGTTTCCGATATTGCCGATGAACTCTGTCTGAGCGTGAAGACGATCAGCACTTACCGCACACGCATTATGTCCAAGATGAGCCTGAAAAAAAACGCCGAACTGACACTTTATGCCGTCCATAACAAACTCATCAATTAGCCCTTTTTAACGCAGTCTGTATTTAAAACAGTAAGAAAATGCCGTTTCTCTTTTCAGGAGAAACGGCATTTTGAAAGGAAGGGAATACTATGCGGAGAACAGTTGAGATGTTCTCCGCATAGTGGATGTGTTAGCCAAGTGTCTTTCTATTGTTTACCAAATCATCGACCACCGCCGGATCGGCCAGGGTTGATGTATCGCCGAAATCTTCGAACTTCTTCGCGGCAACGTTTCTCAAAACGCGGCGCATAATCTTGCCGGATCTTGTCTTGGGCAGACCATCCGCCCATTGAATCTGGTCGGGTGACGCAATCGGACCGACAACTTTGCGGACATGGGCGACCAGGGCCTTTTTGAGATCGTCCGTCTTGGCCACATTATTGTTCAGTGTGACATAGGCGAAGATGCCCTGTCCCTTGATGTCGTGGGGGAACCCGACAACCGCCGCTTCCGCAACATCCGGATGAGACGTCAAAGCTGCCTCGACTTCTGCGGTGCCCAGCCGGTGACCGGATACGTTGATCACGTCATCGACACGGCCGGTAATCTTGTAATCGCCGTCGGCATCGCGTTCAGCGCCGTCGCCGGAGAAATAATTGCCGGGGAACTGCGAGAAGTAATTCTCGACAAACCGGCCTTCCTTGTCATCCCACAGACCGCGGGCGATGCCGGGCCAGGAATTTTTAATGCAAAGAGCTCCCGTTCCGGGTCCTTTGATCTCTTTTCCTTCTTCATCAAACAAAGCCGGGACAACACCGAAGAACGGAACCATGGCTTTGGCCGGTTTGATATCAATGGCACCAGGCAGAGGCAGGATCATGTGTCCGCCGGTCTCCGTCTGCCACCAGGTGTCGGAAATCGTGCAATGACCGGCGCCGATCTTATCGTAATACCATTTCCAAGCTTCGGGGTTGAGCGGCTCACCGACCGAACCCAGAACGCGCAGCGAGGAAATATCGTGCGCATCAACCCACTTGTCGCCTTCTTTGGCAATCGAGCGGATCGCCGTCGGAGCGGTGTAGAAGTTGTTGACATTGTATTTTTCCACGACAGCCCAGAACCGGCCGAAGTCCGGATAGTTGGGAACGCCTTCGAAAAGAATACTGGAGTGTCCGTTGCAAAGCGGGCCGTAAACGATGTAACTGTGACCGGTGACCCAGCCGATATCGGCCGTGCACCAGTAAGTATCTTCTTCCCGTACATCAAAAGCCAACTGCTGGGTCATCGACGCATAAAGCAGATAACCGGCCTGGGTATGAACCACACCCTTGGGTTGGCCGGTCGAACCGGAGGTATATAGGATGAACAGGGGATCTTCCGCGTCCATTTCTTCCGGTTTGCAGTACTTGTCCGCTGTGGCCATCAAGGTTTCATACCAGACGTCGCGGCCTTCTTTCATGGTAACTTCCGTGCCGGTGCGTTTCACAACAACCACGGTTTTCACGCCGGGACACTGATCCACAGCCTTGTCGCAGGTGCCTTTCTGAGGGACAGCCTTGGCGCCACGGTAGGTGCCGTCACAGGTAATAACGACTTGCGCGCCGCAGTTATTGATACGGTCTCTTAAGGCTTCCGACGAGAATCCGCCGAAAACGATGGCATGAATAGCGCCGATGCGGGCGCAGGCCAGCATGACGATGGCCAGCTCGGCAATCATGGGCAGAAAGATGGTAACGCGGTCGCCTTTTTTGACGCCCAGACCCTTCAGAACATTGGCGAACTTGTTCACTTCGCGATACATGTCGTAATAGGTGTAAACTTTCCAGTCATTGGGATCGTTGCCTTCGAAAATGATTGCGGCCTTATTTTTCTTGGTGGCCAGATGACGGTCCAGGCAGTTGTAACTGACATTGATCTTGCCGCCTTCAAACCATTTGGAATGAACGTCTTTTGCGTCAAATGACCAGTCCGACACTTTTTTGGGATCAAAGGGTTTAAACCAGGTCAATCTTTCATTGGCCATCTTGGCCCAGAAGGCATTGGGGTCCGTGATCGACTCTTTGTAAAGCTTTTCGTACTCCGCCCGGCTCTTGATATAGGATTTTTCTCTTACCCTGTCGGGAACCGGAAAAACCTTATTGTAAAATTCCTGATCTTTTGCTTCAGCCATATTGTTCTCCTTTATCTAAATTATTTTTTATGCCTTTCGCTTTCGCTGAAAAGAAGCATTTTTTAAATATCAGCCGTTTCTTTCCTCATGGATCTCATTTGAACCTGATCTTTTTTAACTTTTCAGGAGGGGGAGCCCCAGGCTTGGCCTCGTTCCTGTCAGAAAAATGGCCGCACAGTGGGGCGTATTACATGGCTGATGCAATAGACCCCCTGAAAAGCGATTACTGCATATACCTTTTAAAAGGGTTGCGGTATCGGCCTCAGTCTGAATTCAGGGCGAGTCTTTGTCCTACAAAAGTCGGTGTTTGTCTGACAGGTTTTGTGTGTCGGCTAAAATACCGGGATAATCCGTGCTGAATTTTTCGTCGTCTGAAGATTTACCAGAACAACAAAGGGCATCTCATTGGATAATTCCAAAATGCATAAAAAACTTTTTTCGACAATCATTCTTAAAAAAGTTGAATCGCATCCGCATATCCTATTGAAATGGATGTGTCGGCTTGCTTGTCTTTGTTTCGGCTGCGGCCCTTCCATTGACCGTCAAGCATTCGCGGAAAAAAGATCACCGTTTTTTTCTTTTTGATTCGGAGGAATTCTTTTTATTCATGTGATCTCCCGTTTTGAGAACCGGTACCTCCAGATCATTGATGTTCAGGCTGATCGAAAAATGTTTCGATTCCTTTCTGATGCTGTTCAGGATGGTGTCCACAAGAGGGTCGGTGTACTGCGGAAGGTTTTTAGGCTCACCCAGCAGCAGTTTGCGAATACAAAGATGCTCGATGGTTCCCAAAATCATGGAGCGGATGAGAAACGCATCAGTGTCTTCCTTGAAAGTCCCATTGTTTATGCCCTCCCGAATGGCTTCCAGAAGACCATGGGAGGCTTTTCTGACCATATCATAGGCCTTGGTTTTTAAAAAATTTCTGTTGGTTTTCAGCTCCAGCATGACCAGAGAAGCATAGAGCGGATTGCTGTCATAGACGGTCAGATACCCTTGAACAATGCCTCTGATTTTTGCCTCGGGCCCTCTGAGATAGGGAGCCACATATTCCGCTATGCGTATCGGTTCTTCTGTAAATTTTTCAGGAATCGCAAAAAGCAAATCTTCTTTGGTTTTGAAATATTCATACAGAACCGGTGTGGAAACGCCCGCTTTTTTGGCGATATCGGTCATCGTGGCGTCTGCGTAACCCTTTTCTGCAAATACCTGCAAGGCGGAATCAATGAGGTTATCCTTTCTCGCTATCTTGATATCGTGTCTGGCCATAATGCTCCTTTCGTAATGACGAATTTGTTATCTAAATCAGATGACATCAAAAAACAAGCATATTCATCACGCCCTTTTTAAAATGTGCTTCGTGTTCTCATCAGTTATTATTTACGAGAATAGTAATAATATAAATATAAATAACTATCAATAAAAAATACTTGACATAATATTAGTATCAATTAAAATATATTCAAATAAATTAACTGCTAATAATTATAAGCTGAAAAATATTAAAGATACATGAAGGGAGAATGCCATGAGAACCAAAGAGCAATATATTGAAGGCCTGAGGAAGATGAAAAGAAACCTTTATTATAACGGCAGCAGGATTGACCGGGATGATGAGGATCAACTCCCCGCTTTAAATGTCATGGGATTCACTTTTGAGGCTCCGCATATTCCGGAATTTGCGGACTTGTGCACCGCCCAATCGCATTTGACCGGAGAAACTATCAACCGTTTCTGTCATGTTCATCAGAGTCCGGAGGATTTACACAAAAAACAGGATATGACGCGAACGTTATGCCGGACAGGAAAAATGTGCATCCAGCGCTGCATGGGAGTGGACGCCATCAACGGCGTCAATGCGGCGAGTTTCGAAGCGGACAAGCAGAACAACGGCAGCACCGAATATCATAAGAATTTTCTCAAATGGCTGGAAAATTTTCAGCGCAACGATCTGGTCGGCAGTTGCGCCCAGACCGATATGAAGGGGGAACGTCTTAAGAGGCCTGCCGAGCAGACCGATCCCGACATGTATCTGCGGGTCGTGGAAAAAAAGAAAGACGGTATCGTCGTCCGGGGATGCAAGCTGCATATTTCCGAAGCGTCTATTGCCGATGAAATTATCGTTGTTCCCACAAGAATTCTGGGGCCCGATGAACAGCAATATGCTGTATCATTTGCGGTACCGGCCGATTACGATGGCGTTAAACAGGTTGTTCATATTCATAAAATGCACAAGAGAACCCATTTCAAAACCGGGAATCCTGATATCGGATATACCGATTCCTATGTGATTTTCGATGATGTGTTTGTTCCGTGGGAGCGGGTCTTCCTCTGCGGTGAATATGTGCATGGCGGCGCTTTGGCCATGCTTTTTGCTCTGTTTCATCGTCACAGTTATTCAGGCTGCAAGCCGGCCATCGGCGATATGCTGCTGGGGCTCGCTTCCATGGCGGCAAAAATGAACGGGATATCGAAGGCCCATCATGTCCGGGAAATCCTCTCCAAGATCATCATGGTGACCGAACTGGGTTATGCGGCCGGATTTACAGCTTCCGCCAAGGGTAAACCGGAAATTTACGTGCCCGGCATCGGTCAGATGCCATATGGACCCGGCGGCTATATCCCTCATTCCATTTATGCCAACGTGGGCCGTTGCCTCACCGGTGAAGCTGTCTTTGATGAACAGGAAATGCTCTGCAACATAGCGGGCGGTCTGCCATCCACCTTCCCCTATGAAGCCGACCTGGCCAATCCTGACTTGAGGCCGCTTCTGGAAAAATATCTGAAGCGCAATCCCAAGATTCCGATAGCCGATCAGCTGAAGTTCTGGCTGCTGTTTGCGGAAGCCACCTGTTCATCCAATACCGGCTTTCTGTGTTACGGATCCTATCACGGCGGCGGCTCCCCCATCATGGAGCAGATTGCCATCACCATGCAGTATGATACAAAATTGCGCGAGCACCTGGTGAATGCGCTGGCAGGCATAGAAAAACTCGATTACAGTCGTGTCGTGAAGATTTAATTTCAGGCGGCGATAAAACCGCATCAGCCGCTCAAGTATAATAAAAACTTAAGATAAAAAATATTATTATCCGAGGAGGTTTTCTCATGGAATTCAGGATGGACACGTTATGCGGTTTGTTCCACAATCAGGCCCGGCGTTACGGAGATCGTTTTGTCTTCCTTACCGGTCGCTTTGATGCCGAGGGGCGCTTGGACCAGAAATTCAATTCCCGCACTTGGAAGCAGACATGTGAGGAGACCGTTGCTTTGGCCAGAGGCCTGATAACGCTGGGGGTCAAAAAAGGCGACAAGGTTGTCATTTATTCCGAGAGTCGTCCGCGCTGGATCATCGCCGATCAGGCTGTTCAGGCCTGCCAGGCCATCGGTGTTCCCCTGTATCCCACCGTCTCGGAAGAAGAACTGGATTACATGCTGGAAGACAGTGAATCATGCATGGCGATTGTATCCACTCCGGAAAAGGCCAAACTGGTTCTCAAGGTAACAGCAGGCAAAACAAAAATTCCGGTCATCATGATGAGCCCATGGGAGGGAACGGATCAAAAACCGGCAGACGTTTACACGTTTCCGGAAGTTTTTGCCTTGGGCGAATCCAAAGTTAGCAGGGAAACCATCTTTCAGGGAGTGAAAAGTGTTGTTCCCGAAGATGCGGCCTCGATTATTTACACATCCGGCACGACCGGCAAGCAAAAGGGCGTTATTCTCACGCAATCCAACTGGATTCATTCCATGCATCAGTGTTCCGGTTCCGAAATCATGGCGCTGACCGCTCAAAAAGATTTGCATCTGAAAGCGCTGGTTCATTTGCCGCTTTGCCACGTTTACGGCCGGATGAGCGATTATCACACCGCCGGACTGAAAATGGGCGGAGAATTGGTTTTCGCCGAAAGTTATCAGACCATTGCCCGTGATCTGCGCGATGTCCATCCGAATATCATCAACAGCATTCCCCGTTTCTATGAAAAGACCTACGAAATCGTGCAGTCTACGCTCTCCCGCACGAAGAAGCCTTATCGGGCGATCTATAACTGGGCGATGGGGAAGGGTAAAATTTATGTGGATTGCATGGCATCCGGCAAGCGCATGCCGCCTCATCAGTTGATGTTGTTCGGCCTAGCCAACAGTCTGGTTTTTGATCGTCTGAAAAAAGAAATGGCCATGGATCGTCTGGTCATGGCTTGTTCCGGAGGCGGTAAGCTTTCCAAGGATATCTGTGCCTTCTACCGGGCGCTGGGCATCCAGTTGATAGAAGGGTATGGTTTGACGGAAACAACTGCCATCAATAATCTGAATGCGCCGGAAATCATGATGGAGAAAAAGCCCACAGGTTTGTTCAAATTTTTCTACGATAAAATCATGGCGCTGACGTTGTATTTGATGGTGATCCGGCAGTCGCAGGGGAAATCGCCCTATGCCAATCCCATTATGTCGCTGCTGCTTTCGCTTTGCTACAACACGCTCGTTTACCGGTTGCGGGTCAAACCGGGATTTGTCGGTCGTCCCGTTCCCGATACCGAGATGCGCATAGCCGAAGATGGGGAAATCCTCATCAAGGGGCCGCAGGTGTTCAAAGGCTACTGGAAACGCGAAAAAGATACCGCCGAGGCTTTTACGCCGGATGGATTCTTCATGACCGGCGATATCGGTGTTGTTGACGGGGAAGGGTTCCTGCAGATTACCGATCGCAAGAAGGAGCTGTTTGTCACCTCCGGCGGAAAGAACGTGGCTCCGCATCCGATTGAAGTGGCGCTCATTGAAAGGCCTTATATTGATCAAGCCTGTCTGATTGGTGACGGGCGCAAGTATCTGACCGCTTTCATCATTCCGGATTTTGAAAGCCTGAAGCGCTTTGCCAAAGACAAGGGCATCAACTGTTCTTCGCAGAGCCAGCTTGTCGAGCATCCGGATATTCAGGCGCTCATCAGTAAGGAGGTCGATCATGTGAATGCGACGCTGGCGCGTTATGAACAGATTAAATATTACACCATCCTGGATCGCGCCTTCGATGTATCCACCGGTGAACTTACTCCTACCATGAAGATCAAACGCCGCGTCGTCAACGAAAAATATCAAAAACAGATTGAGGAGATGTATAATAAACCAAATCAATAAATCCTCTTCACGGACGTAAAGGAGAAAAAGTATGATCATTGATTGTCATTATCATCATCAATAAATCCTCTTCACGGACGTAAAGGAGAAAAAGTATGATCATTGATTGTCATTATCATCTGGAAGAAAGGGTTTTTACCGTCGAGCGTCTGATCAGCGAAATGCAGAAAGCCGGTATTGACAGGGTTGCGCTCATGGGAAGCATTATCGGGCCATTTGATGAACCGTCCCGCTTTCTCATCGGTATTTTACAGTTCTTACTTGAGAATTCTTTTTCAAGAAATATCGGAAAAGCATTTGTTTCCAATTTTACCGACCATGGCGATGTCAAGATTCTGGGAAAACCGTATCCCCTGGCGACTGATCCGGATAATGAAAAGGTATTTGATGCCGTCGGCAGGCATCCGGATAAGTTTCTTGGCTGGATATTTGTAAACCCCCGTGGCAGGAAAAACCAGATTGAAGAATTTGAGAAATATAAAGACATAAAAGGATTCATTGGTGTCAAGGCGCATACGTTCTGGCATCACTTCGCACCCGTGGAACTTGCTCCGGTTGCCGAAAGGCTGGCCAAAACCGGCAAGCCTCTCCTGATTCATGCGGGTTTTGGTGAAGAAGGCAATTTTGAAGCGCTGCTTAAAAAAGTGCCGGACCTGAAGCTGATACTGGCTCATGCCGGTTTTCCCTATTATTCGGATACGTGGAAAAAGATTAAGCCTTTGAAGAATGTATATATGGATCTTTCTCAAACGACTTATACCAGCGAAAAAGCAACCCGCCAGGCGGTGGAAATGTTTGGTCCGGAAAGACTTTTCTTCGGTACGGACGGTCCTTTCGGTTTTCATACGGCTGATCATCAATATGATTACGGTTTTATCAAGCGCAGGATCGAGGGGATGTTTACCGATGCCGGCGTTAAGAAAAAACTTTTTGGCGAAAGCTTCGCAGATGCTGTCGGATTGAAGTAAAAAATATTATAAAGATTCAGCGAAAACAGCAATAGAGCCTGTTCTCAGCGACACACGTTCTTGCTTTGAGCGCCTTTATCTATGCTGCATTTTCCCGGGTCGCGTGCTTTTTTCGCGTCCGCAATAATTTGTCATCCATATGATAAAGCCAAGATTTTCTTGACATAAAACTACGTTTCTTATACCTCACTCAACAAAAAAAATCTTATTAAAAAAATCAAAATGTTATGAACAGGGTAACAGGAGAAATAGAAAAATGCCCCTAATCGGTAGAGCGGATGGTGAACTTATCAGGGATATTCCCGCATGCAGGCGGATCATTCCATTTCTATTGCCGACTATAAATCAAGCCACTACCTATTTTGAGCTGACAGTAGATCTGACCAGGACGCTGCCGTTCATCGAATCCTTCAACTCGAACAAAGCAAACAAGGCCACGCTTTTCCATTACCTGCTATGGTGCATAGTCAGGACTGTGGATGAATGGCCGCAGATCAATCGTTTCATTGCCGGAAAACGGTTATATCAACGCAGGGGGATATGGATTGCCTTCTCAGCAAAGAAGAGTTTTGAAGAAAACTCCCCGGTGGTAGATATCAAAATGCGGTTCGACCCGAAGATCTCCTTTGCGGAACTGGTCGATTCAGTTTTGGTCGAGATCAGGAAGGGCAAGTCGGAGGAAAAGAGCCGCCTTGACAAACAACTTGCGTTCTACCTGCGCCTTCCCCGCTCGGTGGTTTCGCTCGGAGTGAAGGTCATTCACCTGCTCGATTACTTCGGACTCCTGCCTGCAAAATACATCGAGGAGGATTCCATGTTTGCGAGTATCTATGTGGTTAATCTCGGAAGCTTCGACATGGATGCAGCCTACCATCATCTGTACGAGTACGGAAATATTCCCATATTCATGACCATCGGGAGAATCAAGCCCGATGTTTACCGGGGAGATGACGGGCAGGTTCAGTTTCGGGATTCGGTCACCATGCGCTTTACCTGTGACGAGCGCGTTGAGGACGGTTTTTACTGCGCATGCGCCTTGAACCATTTGAAATTACTTATGGAAAATCCTGTTTTATGCGAAAAATAAAGCACCGTTTTGTATCAAACGGTGCTTTATGTTCAGTTAAAAAAAGCAAACAGTCCTTCCGGGAATATTCTTTCAGGCACTTGACTACATGGAGCATTCCCGTTCTGTCATCGCTCAGGGAATCTCCCGCGTATATATGAAATTGTCATATTCCAGTTTGCCGCTGTAAAGCTCAAACGATGCGGGCAGGCATCCGCGCCGGACAAAACCGTGATGATCATAAAAGCCGAAATTACTGTTAGCATCTGTATAGACATAGATATTCTTTACACCGTGTCTTTCACAGTACTGTAAATAATTATTCAGTAGTTGTTTCCCCACGTCAAGCCCCTGGTATTGATGATTGACCACGAAGAACTCCAGCTCACCATCAAAACGCATTTTTGTTTCCTTTCGCAAACGGGCATATACCGCCTGTAGATCTTTAAATCCCTTCAAAACTCTTCTTTGCTGTTTTCCGAAAATCAGACACAAGGTGTGATAGACCGCAGGCGGGATGTGAACCCAGTTTTTCATAAAGCCCTTCAATTTGGGAATTTTACCAAAAAGTAAACCAATGGCTTTCCCGTCAAGCTCTGCTACTTGCGTATAGTTTTGTACAATCATGACCGCACGCATGTGCGCTTTCAGCATATGCGTTTTGGTTGAACGGTCAGCGGTATATTTGTCAAAATTCCATGTGCTGTCGATCATTTCCAGTATCCCGGGATAATCCTTTTTTCTCAGCACTCTGTAAATGATATGATTCCTTGCTGTCTCCTTCAACATAGCGTTTATTTTCACCATTCATCTTTGTTTGCGTATAATATGCCGAAGGACTTGCAGGCAAAAGAAATGTTGATGCAAACCTCGATCAAGTGCGTTTTGTCAGGTTATGCAAAAGAAAAACTTGACCGCAGAGCTCGCAATCAATCAGGGACACACGTTCTTGCTTTGGGCGTCTTTATATATTTTGCATTTTCCCAGGTCACATGCTTTCTTCGCATCCGCGCACCCCGGTTCTTTGTTGCCCTGATTTAAATAGGTCAGGCCCCTGTTGGCGTAGGCATCACCAAAGTTCTGTTTCAAACTGATGGCTTTATTAAAGTCTTCAATGGCCGGCTGATACTTGCCGAGATAATAATAAGCGGCTCCTCTGTTGTTGTAGGCATCGGCATAATCTTTTTTCAAACTGATCGCCTTGTTATAATCCTCGATGGCAAGATCGTGCTGCTTGAGGCTGTGGTATGCGCTGCCTCTGTTGTTATACATGACGGCATTCTTCGGCTGTTTTTTTATGGCCTTACTCAGATTTTCGATGGTCATCATCGGATTGATATGCTTATCCTGAACCGGTGATGCTTTGTCCTGATCACCCGTCTTCATCGGATCAACATTTTTTTCTCCTTTCGCGGAGACTTTACCTTGATCAATATTACCGGCGGTTGTTTTTTCCTTTTCCGAACAGGAACAAACCAGGGCCAAAGCCATAAAAATAAGAATAATCGTTTTACGCATAACACTCCTTTACCATGAATAAATAATTTTAAATTTTGTTTTCCATATCATAACATTTAAGGAAATTAAATATTTTGTTATGAAAAAAACCTGATGAAATTCAGTAAACTCGACCATCTGATAGAGAAACTTTGACGATATCTACCTTGCACCGTGGAGAAGTTCGTCACCCAGTTTCGCCTGTTTGGCCTGCAATGTTTTTTCCTGCAGAGCGCCAAGGACATTAATGTCCGTTTGCAAAACATTGTAACGTTCCCTGGTTTTAATTTCCCATTTTGAGATGGCGGCAGTTATTTTTGTCTGAAAACCGGCGGCCAGTTCTTTGAAGGTTACAATCAGCGGTAAGGCGGCGTTATCGTTCTCGTCCATTTTTTTGGCTGCCTCGCGGACGATGGCGCGCATCGTTTCCAACAGCGAATCCAGCGCGCCCACTTCGCTTTGCAACGCCTTGTCTTTATGAATATTACGCCGGTCGCTTTCCATGATCAAATCCATCAGCTCCGCGCCCATTCCTCCGGCTGCCGCACCCATCAGAACGATGTTTTCCGCATCGCTGAAGGGCATGACGATATTCGTGTAAGCAGTGTCCTTTTCTCCGAGCATTGCCGAAGCCGGCACGCGGCAGTCATTTAATTTAATCCCGCCATGGAGGGCCGGTTTGAGAAAATCGAACTTCAACCGCGGTTTGATGGTCGCCCCGTCATCCTGGCCTGACACGAGAAACGCGCTGAATTTCTTTTGCTGTTCTGCTTCACCGGTTATCGCGATGACGATGAACAGGCCGGCAATCGGCGCGTTGGTCAGATAGGTTTTCTCTCCGTTAAGGATGTAGTGACTGCCTTCGGAAATGGCTGTGGAGGTCAGCAACTTGGGGCGCGCGCCGTGCTTTGGTTCGGAAACGGCAAAGGATGCGATCAGTTTTCCTTCTGCCATCAGCGGCAGGTACTGGTGACGCTGTTTTTCATTGCCGTAAATGGAAATGACACGATTGGCGATAATCTGCTGATAAAGCCAGGAAAGCGCCAGTCCCATATTATAACCGCTGCGGACAAAAACTTCTCCCGCTCCGGCCAACTGCGTCAGACCGCCGCCGCTGCCGCCGTATTGCGGTGCGATTCCGATCTTAAAAAATCCCGCTTCGCCCATTTTTTTCCAAAGGTCATGTGGAAAGTCCTGCAGGGTCTGTAAATCGGTGCGGGGCATGACATGCTCAATGGCAAAACGGGAAATCCAACTGAAAGATTATTCCGGTGTTGTAGTCATTTATAAAACCAGCTCCTCGATGAATGTAAATAATTGGTTGACGTTGCGGCACTGACGCACCTCGTGGCAATGCGGCATGAAAGATCTGATTTCGCTGTCGCCGGAGCCCCAGAGATTTTCCTGCTCGGGATTCAGCCAGATCACGCGCCGGCAGCGTTCGCGCATCTGCCCGAGAATCGCGTCTTCGGGATTCATATAATTCGTGCGTCCGTCGCCGACAATAATCAGCGTCGTTTTTTTGGTTAAAAGTTCCATGTAATCTCTTTTAAAATTGCGAAGGGTTTCGCCGTAATCGGTGGAAGCGTTAAAGTTGATGTCCGGACTCGCCAGGACCGTACGAATCGCCTCGTTGATTTCATTTTCTTCAAAGATAGGCGTCACTTCGTGAAGATGATCAATAAAGACAAAACTGTTGACCTTGTCGAAACAATCCTGCAGGGAATAAAGCAGATTCAGCATGAAGCGTGCCGCCGCCCAGACGGAACCGGATACGTCGCACAGGGTGACAATGCGGCTTTTCCGCTTGGCGCGATGACGATATTTTACTTCCACAGGCACACCGTTGTATTTCGCTGAAGCGCGAAGAGTTTTTTTAACGTCAATGCTGCCTCTGTTGCGGACGGCATAGCGGCGGCTGACGATGTTTTTCAATTTGTGCACCAGTTTATCAATGGTGTCGCGCATTTCTTCGATTTCTTCGCGGGAAAATGAAGAAAATGATTTTTCTCCCAGCCCCCTCATTCGTTGCTCTTCCGTTTTTGTTTTCCGGGTGCCGGTTCCCAACTGATCGGGTTCGTAGACGAGCATGGAGCGGGCGGTATTGACGCGTTCTTCGAAATGATCGGCAAGCTCCCGTGCGGTAACGGAATCGGTTTTGGCGTAATGATCTTCCACCAGTGCCTGTGCGGCAGATGCGGCTCTGTTGATCTGCAACATGATATTGACGCGGTCGCTCAGCGGTCCCAGATTGAAGCGCAGCATGGCCTGTTCTTCCTCTGTTTGAATCCGTCGCATTTCCCTGAGCAGTGCCATTGGATTTCCCTGCAAAAAATCGACAACCGCGTCGAATATCGGATTATCGTGAGGAATCCGTTTCAGCGTTTCTACCGCCTGTTTGATCTGATCGGAATAAGAAGCCGCCTGCCGGATATCGGCAGTCTCGATGCGCATCTCGTGAAAGAAAAGATGATAAAGACGGTCGAAATGCTGAACGTCGCGCATGCTTTTGGCAAAATTGGAACGGAGCAACGAGCGGAATTGCCGCTCATCGGTCGGATCAATGAGTTTCATCTGGTTGAGGCTGTCGAGCACTTCCGACGTGGATACCCGCATGCCCGCCGCGCGGCAGCAGGAAACAAATTGTTGAATCAACTTGACCATAATGAGCCTGTGGCTCCCTTGGGAGCCCAAAGCGAATTATCCCTGAGCCGTTAGGCGAATGGGATTTGTATCTTTTTGTTATTCCCGCGCAGGCGGGAATCCAGTTCAATTAAAAATCGAGGGAAACCATACTAGTTTTCTAATGTTTTGTATTATTGCAAAACACGATTGATATTCTTGCGGACTTTTTCCATGTCCACCTGATACTTGCAGATGATATTGAGCGTTTCCGAAACAACTTGGGGTGTCAGTTCGTTGATTTGCAGAGCAATCAGCGATTGCGCCCAGTCAATCGTTTCCGAAATGCTCGGATTTTTTTTCAAATCCAGCTTGCGAATTTTGCGGATGGCATCCACAAGAGCATCGCAGAGTTTTTCTTCGATGCCCGGAATCTTCAGCCGCACTATGGAAATTTCCGTATCCCGTGCCGGGTAGTCAATGTACAGGTGAACACAGCGCCGTTTCAGCGCGTCGCTCATGTCGCGGTAATTGTTGGATGTCAGCAGAACAAAGGGAATCTGAACAGCCTTACGGGTACCCAGTTCGGGAATGGAGACCTGGAAATCACTTAACAGTTCCAGAAGGAATGCTTCGAATTCCGGATCCGATTTGTCCACTTCATCCACCAGCAGCACCACAGGTTTTTCAGAGCTGATGGCCTGCAGCAGCGGACGGTGCTGAATGAAACGATCTGAGAAAAAGGCGTCTTCCTGCGCGGCGATCTGATCAACCGCCTGCGTCAGCGTTGCGGCGGAAGAAATGATGTCGTTGAGCCTGTCCTTGACCATCTGGGTGTAAAGAAGCTGCTTGGCGTATTCCCATTCATAAAGCGCCTTGGCTTCATCCAGTCCTTCATAGCATTGCAACCGGATAAGTTCCCGGTCCAGAGAACGGGCAATGGCCTTGGCCAGTTCCGTCTTGCCGACACCGGCCGGTCCTTCAACCAAAACCGGTTTCTGGGTTGCCGCTGCCAGAAAAACAACCGTGGCAATTTCCCGGGAGGGAATGTAGCCGGCATCCGTCAGTTTGGATTGAACATCATCGACATTTTTATATTCCATAAGTAAATAAGTTCCTTTTCTTGTTGCGCAAACAATAGGTGATTTAAAAGGGTATGTCAAAGAAAAACTTGTTCCGTACGTGAAAGCGTTTTTCTGAGCGAGACTTTCATGTTATGATAATATAAATGATTTTACGATCAGGCAATAAAAGAAATTTAACTATGACAACGAGTTCCTTCAAATCGGCTTTAAAAGATTACTTCTTTTTCTGGCGGCCTTCGTTATCCCGAAGGCTGACGCTGGCCTTTACCATTTTCGGCCTGGCCATCGGCTACGCCGTTTATATTTATCTGGCTGTTTCTTCGACCAATGCCTTTATTCATCTGGCAACCAACTCCGTGCAACAATATCTTAATTCAGCATCCCGGGAATCCATCAGCAGAAATCAGGGAGAGCTGCTGAAAATGGTCAACGAGCGCATGACGCATATCGCCAATGCGACCAGGGCTTTTCAGGGCATTTTTCCCCCGATGAAATATTCTCTTTATTTTAATGATGGCAAGACGTGGCAACACACCTATATGAATCAAAAGGGCGAAATCCATTCGGAGCCAATAACCAGCGCGGCGCTTGCCGTGGCACTGGAGGAGACCAAAACAAAAAAAATTATTCAATCGGCTTCTTTATTTTATGGCATGAACAGCACCGTCAATGTGAAAATCAACATCACTCCCGTGGGCAGTGATTATACGCAAATTTTTACTTTTGATGTCCAACGTCAGGGATTTCTCATTGCTTTCTGGATGAACATAGCAAAGGCGCTTCTCTTCTTTCTGATTCTTTTGCTGGTCTCGCGTTTGCTGGGGCAAATCTTCAGCGCACGACTGGCCCGTCCCGTTGAGCGGCTTTCCCGGGAGGCAGAAATCATTGCGTCCGGAGATTACGAACGCCGCTTTACAACCGGCCGGAAAGATGAAATCGGCCGGCTGGCGGAAGCGCTCAATATCATGGCTTCCCGGATTCTGGACTCGACAAAAGAAAGAGAAAATATTTTTATCGGCATCCTGATTGCTTTGACGCGGGCCATTGACGCCAAATCGCCGTGGACAGCCGGGCACAGTGAGCGGGTGACCAAATTTGCGGAGGCCATCGGTCGCAGCCTTCACTTCAACGAGGATGAAATGCGTGCGCTGACAATTTCCGCCATTCTGCATGATATCGGCAAGATTGCGGTGCCGGAACGAATTCTCGATAAACCGGGCAGGCTGACCGATGAGGAATTCGATGTCGTCAAAAAACATCCACAGACCGGCGCGGACATCATTGCTTCCATTCCTTCCTATGAATCGATTCTGACCGGCATTGTGCATCATCACGAACGCTGGGACGGAAAAGGATATCCCCGGGGATTGAGTGAGAAAGACATCCCGTTGATCGCGAGAATCATCTGCATTGCCGATGTTTATGACGCGCTGACGGAAGACCGGCCTTATCGTAAAGCCTGGAGCCGGGAACAGGTGCGGCAATTTTTTGAGGAGAACAGGGGGAAAATGTTCGATTCCGACCTGGTGGATATTTTTCTGAAACTACCCGAGATTGGAACTTTTGAGCCAGGCCCTCGCAGTGTCGATATCGAAAAAGTATTTCAATGACAGACCGGCGTTGACGGCTGTGGTCTCCAGAAAGTTAAGATAATCCTGATTTTCCGGGAGATCAACAAGGGCAAATTTCACTTTTGGCCTTTCGGCCGGTGTTCTCACAAAGGAATAAGTGTCCATGATGCCTAAACGTCCCTTCAGGGTGCGGATGTCCACCAGGACATGTCTTAATCCTTTTTCGATGATGATCGCAGCCCCTTCGGCTGCCAGTTGATAAATGCCGCTCTTGTTTACTTCTCCCGTCATGGTTATTTCCAGGATGGCGTCACGCACGGATGATGTCATTTGATAATCCGGGTTATTTCCCTTTTTTTCTTTCATAGCGTTTATCTCATATGAAAAGGCAGAGACGTGACTGCCTCTGCCTTTTGTTTCCAATTTTTTCTCAAATGATAGCAGGTTGTCCGGAATATAAGATAAAAGGTTGAAAACTACTTTTTGCTTTTTTTCTGCTGTTTGTCCGCGGCGGAATAAAAGTTCCCCATGCTTTTTATGTTTTCATCAACCTGTTTCTTGAATTCATCGAAACTCTTCTGATACACGGCTGTCCAATCTTCCATCGTCTTCTTGAAATCAAACGGCATCCAGTTTTTCTGACCGAAAAGATCGAACATTTTTTGAGTCTGCTCCTGGAACATCGCGACGGTATCGTTGTCGAACAGGTCTTCCAACTTGTCATATCCCTCATCGACTGCTTTCTTGAATTCGTCACGGTTTTTCTTGTACATGCTGTTTACCTGTTCCATGACCTTTTTGCCTTCATCGGTGATGCCCGGCGTGAGATCGACAAAAGTTGTCATGATTTTTTCTGCCTGGTTCTGCAGGTTGACCATGGTTGAAAAACAACTCCCGAACGATTTTTTGTGCCAATCCATCATCTGTTTTACAATTTCCCTGTTGTCCATAATAACCTCCTTTTTATTTTACTGGTATTTTACCCGGTTGAATCACTTAATTCTTTATTGCAAGGACTTTCTTGAAAGAAATCCCATAATAATAAATTTTTTTTACAAAACAATACTGAATAAAATACGGGATAATACGGGGAGAAAACAGGTATTATGTAAATTTCAAAAGAAAAGACCGCAAATTGGTTTTTTGATTCCGGATGCCCAATTTTCTGCGAAGATTGTCCCGATGATAGTCAACGGTTTTTGTTGAAATTTTGAGCACGTCAGCAATGTCTTTGGTTGTATGGCCGTTCTTCACCATGTCCGCCACACGGAGTTCCTGTGGCGTCAGATCAAAAGAGGATTGGGATAAAGAGCGCAGAAAGGGGGCAATGATCTTGCTGATTTGATCTTCGATCATTTTGAGATAAATCTTTTGCTGCTTGCTCAGAGTGCCTTTTTTCAGTTTTTCCAGATAAGGAATAATGGAAGTTTTGACATTGGTCAGTACATTTTCTTCCATTTGCCAGCGGTCATCTTCCCGCTGCTTGAGGAGAACTTTTAACGCGGCGTTCATTTCTTCGAGGTTTCGGGATTTGATCGAGAGTTCCTCTTCCCTTTGCCTCAGTGCTTCTTCCGCCTTCTTGCGGTCGGTAATATCTCTGAACATGCCCAGCATACATTTTTCGCCGTTTACGTTCATCGGGGCAGCGCTCACATCCGCGAAGAAAACAGATCCATTTTTTCTCAAAACAGGGATATCTCTGGCAATCGTTATGCTTTGGTTGACCTGTTTTGTAAACTGATCCATCACATACGGCAATGATTCCGGCGGATGAATATCATCGACCCTCATTTGCAATAGTTCCTCCTCCGTGTAGCCCAGCATCTGGCCCATTTTTTTATTTGCGGTGGAAAATTGTCTGTCGCTGATTTTTGCCAGAAGCATTCCATCCGCAGCAGAATCAAAGATCGTTCTCAATTTTGATTCCGCTTCTTTCAGCGCTGCTTCCGCCTTCTTGCGCTCGGTGATATCTCTGGCAATGGCCTGGATGGCCACCGGCTTTCCCTTGGACATCACGATAGATCCCCGGGTTTCCACGTAAACATCGCTGCCGTCTTTGTGTTTCAATCGGTATTCGGTTAAACCTTTTTGAGTACCAGCCAGAAGAATTTCCGTTGACTTGATGGCAATAGGAATTTGATCTTCACTTAAAAACGAAGCAAAGTTGAGAGAATGGATTTCTTCCTTGGTATAACCCAGGCGTTTTAATGCGGCATCGTTGGCATCCAGGAAACGACTCTGGAAATCATGGAGGTAAACGAGATCCAGTGAACGGTCAAAAAGCGACTTATAGCGCTCCTCGCTTTCCTGTAACTTTTCCTGAGCCTGCTTCAGCAGATTGTCGGAGTTTGGAAGTTTCGGATGATTCTTTTGTCGCTCTTTTTTCTTCATGGGTCAATATATGGAACGGAAAAAAAGCTTAACAAAAGCAGCTATTTTTCTTTTTCAAATTTTGATTTATCCGCGCCGCAGACGGGGCAGGTCCAGGAATCCGGCAAGCTTTCGAATCGGGTTCCGGCTGCAATGCCGTTATCCGGATCGCCTTTGACCGGATCATACACGTAACCGCAGACACTGCAAACGTAACTGGCCGCGGCCTGAGGCGCTGCGGCGGCAGAGGGTTCTTCTTTGGAGTAAGTCGGAGCTGTTTTGGGCGATTTTCCCCCCTTGACTTTTTGGTAATACGCGTAAGTCATGGGCACAGCATCACTGACTACATCGCAGTCAATGATATTGCCGATAAAGATGGTATGCGTGCCGCAATCCATTTCTTTATCTACTTCCACTTCTAAATAGGAAACTGTGTTGTCGAGGACGATGGGAACCTTTGTCTGGCCGGTTTTTGTTTTAACATTCTGCAGTTTATTAACGTCGCGACCGCTCTTGAAGCCGAAAAGGCCGATGAAAGTCATAGGCGCTTCTTCGGAAAGAATGGAAACCACAAATCTGCGGCTGAGTTTGATTAATTCATGCGTGTAGTTTTCCTTGTTGATGCTGATGGCGACTGTTGCCGGATTCGACGTCACCTGAAACATGGAGTTGGCAATCTGGCCATTGAATTTTCCATCCTGACCGGAAGTGATGATGTAAAGGCCATAGCTGATTTTGTGAAGCGCTGATCTGTTCATTGATGTTCTCCTTTCAACTTCTTGCGTGTTTGTATAGCCTAATTCCCTTTTCAGCGCAAACAGAAATGAGCCACCCAAGAATCCGGAATATATCAAGAAGACCTGTGTTTTTTTGTGCCTGCCGAAACTTTTTCTTTTTGACAAAACAGGGCTTTTCCGATAATTGACGCCAATCAGTATTGGAATCCGGACTTCAAAATTTGCGGATATATTTTATTGCTTTCCGACAGCAGACAGAGTTTTTGACCTTGTCCCGATTTCATGAAAAGGAAAAAATAATTATGAAATATCAGGAATTTTTAACAAGAGATCACTTTGATTTCGAAGAAGTGCTTGCTTTCGCCCATGGCAAACTGGTGGACGATCCGCCCCAGGATTTTGACGCGAAATTTCCAGCGCCGCCTTTTCTCATGGTGGATCGCATCTTATCCATTGAAAGCAACGGCCGGCAGGGAAAAATCGTCGCCGAACTGGATATTCAACCGGACGCCTGGTATTTTCAATGCCACTTTAAAGATGATCCGGTACAACCCGGATGTCTTGGCGTGGACGGAATCTGGCAGTTGCTGGGTTTCTTCTGTGTCTGGAAAGGTTCGCTGGGGACAGGCCGGGCGCTGGGATGCGGTGATGTTGCTTTCAACGGCCAGATTCGCCCTTTTAACAAGTATGTTCGCTATGAAGTTGACGTGCGGCGTTATTCGATGTTGAAGGAATCCGGTGCAAGTATCGTCATTGGCGACGGCCGCCTTTATGTGGATAACGAATTGATTTACACGGTCGGACAGGCTCGCGTGGGAGTTTTTAAGGATATTGCCTATAAGGATTATCCGCTGCGTTCAAAACATTCAATCGGCGGCATAATGGAACGGTAATTGATCAGGAAATATCTTGAGCATCATAAAGAGAACGGCTGGTTATTTTGCCCGAAAAGAATTTTGTCGAAACGCCATCAATGCATGCGTTGATTTAAGCGTTTTAAAGGAAAAGCATACCGTACCGGTCATTTTGGGGATTTTTTTCCTGGTTTTCAGTTACGTGATGGTCATCCCGTCTTTTTTTATCGTCGGGTTCGTGGCCGCCTGGTTGAAAAAACCGGTCATTGGTGTTATCGGAATCCCTCTGGCTTACGGCATTTCCTGGCTCTTTACGATGCTGGGTTTGTATCTGACCGGACCCGAATATGCGAAAGCACTGGGACAGTGGCTGGTGAGGGTGGTTCTGGAAAAAATTCTCGGTGATGAAGCGAAAAAAATCGCTTCCGCTCCGAACTGAAAGATTGACTATGAGGAGTAAGTAATGAGTGAAATTGAAAAATTGACAAGTGAACTCAAGGTAAAAATTATTGATACACTGGGATTGATTGATGTCACACCCGAAGACATCAAGGATGATGAGCGGCTTGTCGGCGGTGATCTGGGCATTGATTCCATCGATGTGCTGGAACTGGTCATGATGATTGAAAAGGATTACGGCGTTAAAATCGACAACAAAGAGCTGGGCGTCAAGGTTTTTGCATCCGTGCGCGCTTTGGCCACGCACATTGCACAGCATCAAAAAAAGAACGGTTGATTTAATTTTCACTAAACATTGTCATTTCATGATTGATGCATGTCGGTTCCTATGACGAAAGTACTGCTGATTTCCGCCAATACCCTCAGAATTCCTTATCCGGTTTATCCGCTGGGTCTGGATTACGTGGCCGGCTGTCTGGATTCACGTTATCAGACAAAAATTGTTGACCTGAATGACTATTCCTATCCGGAAAATCTGACCGCCACGATCAGAGAATTTTCTCCAGACTTTGCCGGGGTATCCATCAGAAATATCGATAATACCGATGTGTTGAACTGCCGCAGCTTTCTTCCGGAATATCAGAAACTGGTGAGTCAAATCAAAGAAAATTCCAGGGCCAGAATCATTCTGGGCGGCAGCGGTTTTACGATTTTTCCTGTCGAGTTCATGCGGGCATTGGATGCCGACTATGGAATTGTCGGTGAAGGTGAGAGACTGTCGCTGCTTCTGGAAGCGCTGGAGAAAAATGAAGATGTTGAGACCCTCCCCGGTATCCTGACGAGAGGTAAAACCGAAATCGTTTACGAACCTTTTGAGGGAACCATCCGCAGATGGTTTGATCCGACGGGCCCGCACAATCGCTTTTATCTTGCCTATGGGGGAATGCTTAATCTGCAAACCAAACGGGGTTGCCCCTTTCATTGCAGTTACTGCACATATCCGCACATTGAGGGTGGCAGAATGCGCTTTTATGAGCCGCGTGAAATCGCCCGCAGCGCCCGCGAACTGCAGGACGCCGGCGCCAAGTATGTTTTTATAACGGATTCGGCTTTCAACGCCAGTTATGAGCACAGCGTTCAGGTGGCGGAAGCTTTTATCGAAGAGGGCGTTTCTGTTCCTTGGGGAGGTTTTTTTGTTCCTACCGTTCCTCCGGCGGGTTACTTCAAGCGTCTGGCCGAGGCCGGATTGACGCATGTGGAATTCGGTACCGAATCCTTATCGAATGTTGTTATCGCTAATTTGCGTAAACCTTTTTCTGCCCGGGATGTTTTTGTCGCTCACCGGGAAGCGCGTGAGGCCGGATTGCATACCGCTCATTATTTTTTGCTCGGCGGTCCCGGTGAAAACAAAGAAACTCTGCATGCAACTCTGACAGGAATCGATCAACTCGAAAAAGCCGTTTTCTTCTTTTTCTGCGGTATCCGTATCTATCCGCATACTGCCTTGTATGACATCGCTTTACGGGAAGGCCAGATCGATGCCAAAGCCAATATCCTGCATCCCGTATTTTACCGCTCATCGGGGATTACCGTTGAAGAAATTATGAAGATGGTGGAGACGCATGCCAGTGGCCGTTTGAACTGGATTATCGGTGCAGGTGAAGCCAAGGCGATACGCATTCTGCCCAGACTGTATCGTCGCGGATTTACCGGACCTTTGTGGGAGTACCTGATTCAATAACGACTCCAGTTGTGGTGACTGCTTCCGGGCAGTCTTGGCGGCACTTTCGGGGGAACGCGCCCTTCAATGAGATGGTCACAATGATTACAAATGAAGTATAAAGTATCATCTTTCAGCCCGGCTCAAATGACCGGGATAATTTTTATATGCGTTGCCGCCCTTTCTTTCTTTTTTAATCCACTGATTGCGGCGGTCATTGCTTTCTTCTATATTATTCTTTGTGTCGCCGCTGCCTTTTTTCCTCAAAGCAGTTTCTACCTGTCTGTCGTCAGCCGCGGAAACACTGGCAACAATTGTGTTGCCCTGACTTTTGACGATGGTCCTGCCGAACCGACAACAAGACAAATACTGAATTTGCTCGATAAATATTCAGTCAAGGCAACTTTTTTTGTTTCGGGTGTCAATGCCGCGGAGTATCCTGAAATTATCAAAGAAATAATCGCCCGTAGTCACGCCATCGGCAACCATTCTTACCATCATAATCCATTTTTAATGCTGGGCAGTTATCATTATCTTTATCAGGAAATATTCCGGACTCAGGAAGTTCTACGGAAACTGGGCGTGAAGACTTTAGCCTTCCGGCCACCGGTGGGCATCATCAGTCCGAAGCTGCCTTCGGTTCTGAATAAACTGGGGATGTTATGCGTGACTTTCAGTTGCCGTGCCGTTGATTTCGGCAATCGTCGCGTCAGAAATTTAAGTTCCAGAATATTAAAAAAAGTCAAGGCCGACGATATCATTTTGCTGCATGATGTATCGCCGCGCAGCGGTAACGATCAGGCTGTTTTATTATCTGAAATCGAAATCATTTTGCAGGGGCTTCATGATAAAGGCTTAAAAGTCGTTTCGCTTGCCGATTTAATCGGCAGACAAGTCATGGAATAAGCCTGAACAGTTTTCGCTTATTTGATTTGTTTTATCTAAAGCTGAAAAAATATTGAGACAGATTTGTTAAAGTACAATATTTTTCAGTCATTAACCACTTTCAACTCAAGTGCGTAAAGAAGAATCACACCCGAATCGGTTATTGTTTACATATTCTTTTCTATTATTTAAAAATCTGCTTGACACACAAGCCCACGTCTGCTACGTGCAAGCCCTAATCCTTAAAAGTATGCTTTAAGCAAATGGAAACACATTAGCACAACAGGGGCAATCTATGATTTTTTGTCATGCTGGCGGATGACGTGTATTTTGTTTTTTTTAAAATTTACCGGATTTCTGATATCACCAAAATGACAACTAATTTTTTATAATATTTACGATAACGAAATTTTATGCTTTATTTTATACAGTTGGTTCAGAACAAAATTCTTTTAAACTGTAATTTTTTAGCAATATTGTACCAAGGTACAATAGATATACCATCAAGTAAGGTGTAGAAAACCACAACCTTTACAATTATTAAGGTTATTCATAAAGAGATCGCTTGCATTTTCTTTATTGAATATATGAGTAAGTTGATATGCAATAATACCCAGCGGTACGTTGTTTCGCTCTCATCATCAAACGGTACGTTGCCTCCTATCTGAAGAGACCTGGCATTCAACCCAAGAGCAGTAAAAATCTGCAACAGGTTCGTCCATGAAGATTCGTCCGGATAACGGATCGGATGTGACGGTGTAATTTGTCCGCCGATTATTCTCATATGTTGGCGTTCAAACTCTTTAGTATCATTGCATTATTTGGAGGAATTTACATTATGAAGAGTATGTTTGTTTCGTTGGAAGATGAACAAAAAGCGCATCAGAACGACACAACCAGCCCCTTGCCGGTAGACAGCCGGATTTTCTTTATTCAGAGTTATAAGGGATTTAATTATTACCTGATTGATTTAAATACAGTTAAATGGAGCAGCCTCGGAAATATCATTAAAGGTTGCGAAGCCGTTGAAAACGAATGCTGGAAAGCGCAGGAGGATTTTTCCACCTACCTGCGTAAATGTGATGTTCTGAGTTATGCGGAAAAGGACGGTCAGATCATTGCTTTTGATGCCGTCTCCATCCTCAACAGCGGTCCCTACTGTGTATATAATAATGAAGAAACGATGGTGCTTAAAAAATTCCGGGGTAGGGACCTTGCCCGCCAGCTGGTCATCATGACGGTTGAATGGCACCTTACGAAAACAGCCGCGATGAAAAATAAAAAATATTTCATCTTCACCTCCATTTCGGCCAATCCCGCGGTGGTTAACCGGTATTTCAATAAATCATGGTTGCGGACACTGTTTGATTCCTCTTTCGCTCCGTCGCCCCGATTGATCGCGCTCAAAGAGGAGTATTGCCGGAAATACGGAATCGAACTCGTGGACAAACGCTATCCTTTCTGTATGAAAAACATGTTTCCCGGTTCAAACAGTTTCGATCCCAAAGACCCGAAGTATCAGTTTTCATCCGGTGTCCGGGCAAGCATGCCGCCGGATTTCGAGCATATGGTCAGGGGCGATGCCTTTGCTTTTATGCTGATGATCCCGATGAAAATCGTTCGATGGGTTGTCTTCATCCTGATGATTAAATGCTTCGGCATGGAATACTTTTCCAGCCGGGGCGTCGGTCTGTTCAGCAGCAATAAACCGCTTGTACCGTCCACGTTTGACGGACGGATTCCGGACCTGTCGGGGAAAAGGCTTTCCGTGAAGACAGCGGATCCCGGTTGAAAATTTTTCAGCCGACACCATGCGTTACGATTTTAATATGCGAATTATCGTTGAAAACAACGATCAAATAGGAGGATAGAATGAAGTATTTACAAAATGTTTATTTAAAAATTTTCTGCCTTTTCATATGCCTTGTGGCCATTATGCTCGCAACGCAGACATGGGCCTGTGACGTGGCTGTTGTCTCCGGAAGGGTGACCACTGATGGTAAACCGCTCATCTGGAAAAACTTCGACAATTCGTCAAGCGCAAACCAGCAGGTTGCCTACTTTCCCGCCAAAAAGGCCGGTCCCGGCGGATATTTGATGGTTTACCGCTTTGAGGACGGGATGAAGCTGCTGAACAACGGCTCGGCAGTCACTCCTTCCGGCGGCGTCAATGAATCGGGATTTGCCATCGCCGGCACGACCGTCTACCAAGACTACAATATCACGGTGGAGCCGCTGAACGTCAACACGGTCCTCATGGAGGAAGCTCTGGCGACATGCACAACCCTGGCGGAGTTTGAATCGCTTCTGAAAAAATGGCCTTATTCACACTTCGGCACCATTATCAGCGCCAACTTCGTGGTGATCGACGCCAAAGGCGGGGCAGCCCTTTATGAATGCTTTAGCGGTCATTTGAACACAGGACTCAACCTGATTCAATTCAGAAAGAACGATGCCAATACCGGCAAAGTCACCAATCAATGGGGCTGGACGCTCAAAGCGGCCCAGAGCAACTTTATCGGATTCCACATTATGACCAACTATAATTACTACATTCCCTGGAATGTGGGACAGGATCGCAAGTACAGAGCTGAAGCCATTCTGACCGAGTTAGTGAACGAAAAACGGCTCAGCTACCAGACTGTCATGCGCGAAGTGAGCAAGGACGTTATCGGGAAGCAGGTCCAGCCAGATCTTTCAAGCGAGACGAATTACAGCACAACTTACTGCATCAGCCGCAACGCTACCCGCAGTGCCATTGTCGTAAGGGGTGCAGCATCCGGCGGTGACCCGCGCCTGGTTACGATGTGGGCCAACCTTGGGGAACCTTCGGTTGGTGTTTTCGTTCCGTTCTTTCCCGCTGCCAAGTGGACATCGGAACTGGCACGAATGGATACATACACCAACGGAAGATGGTATGATAATGACGATTCTTGCCTCATCAATCAGGCCATAAGCGCGAGGGAGACCTACAACAACCTTATCTATTCGTCCAATTCAGGAGATGCCATCTGGGGTATGTACGACAACTACATTAATAAGGTCGAGTTGGCCAAGGTTCAACAGTGGACCTTTCCGATAGAGGATACCATCATAGATCATACCGAGTATTTCCTGTCTTGTCTCCAGGACAACCCGACACTAATCAACGCAACCAACCTGAAGAATTTTGCTGATTATAGTGCCTATTATGCTTATGAAAACTACACCGCTGATACCTTTTCCTGGGAGTATGAGTATTAATATGATATTCTGATGGCAAAACAGGGGGAACGGAGGGACTGTTCCCCCTGTTGCTATTATACATGTTCCCGAGCATGAGTTCATTGATGGGATTGAATGGAAAACACAGGCAAAATATCAAACGCTCAGGCTTTCGTGGAGGAGATGAACCTTCCGCGTGAGGAAAGGGCGCGCTCTTTCCTCATGAATTCCAAAATCTGGAAAAGGCTGCTGCCGATTGCGGTATCCTGCGCGATCCTCTTTTATTTATTCTGGTATATTGACATTCGTCAGTGTTTCAATGCCCTGATGAACGCGGACATGACTATCTATGTTCCCGCTGTGCTTGTTCTCATTCTGGCTACCTTCCTTCTGGACACACAGAATCTGGCCGCGACCCTTAAACATTTTCATTACCCTCTCTCCTGGAAAAATGCCTTCACGCTGCGCGGCGTTACCTATCTCATCATGACAATCGACTACAGTGTCGGCCTGGGGGTATTGATCTACTATCTCAAAAAACATTTCGGCATCCCGGTGATGCGGTCAACGGGGTTGATGGCCTTTTTCAACGGCATTACCCAGAAAGCTCTGGTTTACATGGCCATCATCGGTCTGATCATCCTCTCTCCGACATCGGCGCTGCTCCGTAATTTGCTGATCTTCTTAATCGGTTTTGCCATCCTGGATATCCTGCTCATTGTCGTCCTGAAAAAGCTGCCGTCCCGCGGTCTGGCGCTTAAAATCAGGAACCTCAACCTCCTTAAAGTATTTCACGAAGCCTCCTGGCGAACCTATGGCATGCTCCTGTTCTGGCGCATGGTTTACTACGCTTTTTTTATCGCCTTTTTTTATGTCGCCGTCAGGGCCTTCAACATGCAGATCCCGCTGATTGCTCTTCTTGCGTATGTCCCGATCATCCTTCTCGTTATCAGCCTGCCCATTGCCCCGGGCGGCTTCGGTACGGCACAGGCGGCGATGCTCATTCTGTTCAAGGATTACGGGACAAACATGGATATCATGGCTTTTGGACTTACCTATACAACCTCCATTTTGGTGTTGCGCTACCTGATTGGCCTATCCTTCGCGAAACACATCAAGGGTATTCCCGCGGGAGAAGTCGATACCAACAAACAGGAAATATAAGAAGAATGATCAGCGGACCCGCACCATATCCCCTCTTCCGGAAAGTCGGTCATAGATGCATATCCTGCAATAAAAAGGATCACCGGAAAAATATTGATTCCCTTACCACCCGCTGTGAACGGGCTACTGGACGAGAGCGGACAGGGGCTACGATCATGCGCGTGGTTTTTGTAATGTTCTGTGTCGCCTGGAGTTTTCAATCCGCCATCGCCGGTGAACGTTTCGATCATGCCCTAGGCCACTTTGAGATACAGCCCACGAAGCAGGGAATCATTGTTGCGGCGCCGCACGGCACCTATGACATTCGCACGGACGGCCTGTCCAAAGACGTCGCAACGTTGCTTGGTGCCGGCTACGTCATTGCCCGCGGTTTTTCTTCCGGCGCATCGCGGATCAATGTCAACCGGCCGACCGAAGGCGCGGGACGCCTGTGCGAACGGGAACGACACACTGAAAGGGCGAGAGACGTCTACAATCACTATGTCCGGCTGATCGGCAAGAGCTCTGATCACAAGGCTCTGCGGCTTTATGTCGAAATCCACGGGCACACAAGTCTCGCGTTTCCGAATCGGCTCGAAATCGCCACCACGGGAATCACCAGGGAAGAAGCCAGGCAGTTGAAAGAGCGCTTTTCCGCTTCTCTCGCGCACACGAAAGCCGTCTATCCGGCCTATCCTGAACTGGAACTGCGCATAGAGCCTCTTGACAAGGTCTTTTTTGGCGCGGGTTGTAACAAAAAAATCGGGTATATCTCCACGCGGCGCATGGACCGTACGCTTCATATGGAGATACCCCGCTCGGCACGCACCCCCGAGACACTGGGAGCAACCGCGGCGCTGGTCAGTTCCATCGTGCGGGCTACAATGAATCTTGCAGAACCGGCCACTGATTCAGGAGGGAAAAAGGAAATGTCTGAAGCAAGCGTAAAACCGGCAGGGAGTTCGGTGCGATGAAGGAATTTTATACGCGAAAGATGACATTCAATGAACGGGCATTTGTGGTCCTCCATTGCCTTTGCCCGTTCATGCTAAATAAGTCTGCCTCCGACGGTGAGAGAGTGGACATCTCAAAGAAAGGCCTAAAGAAAGGATAATGACATAACCATGTGGATTTCTGATACCTCGATCAAGCGACCCGTTCTTGCCACCATGTTCATTCTCGCCCTTGTTGTTCTGGGCATCGTCAGCTATCCGGCCATCGGCGTTGACCTCTTCCCCAAGGTAGAATTCCCCCTTGTCAACATTACGACAGGTTTGGCCGGAGCAAGCCCGGAGATCATGGATGTCGATGTAACCGACAAGATCGAGGAAGCGGTCAGTACGATCAACGGGGTGAAAACAATCAACTCGCTGAGCATTGACGGTGTATCCAGTGTCATCGTGGAGTTCGAACTGGAACGGGATATCGACCTTGCCGTCCAGGATGTTCGGGAACAGATTTCCGCCGTCCGTTCCCAGCTTCCCGATGACATCATTGAGCCCGTCATCCAGAAGGTCAACATCGATGCGACACCCGTCCTGTGGTTGGCCCTGACGGGGAACAAGTCTCAACGTGATCTATCGACCTATGTGGATGAAAGTCTCAAGGAGCAGTTGCAGAAAATCGAGGGTGTCGGCGCTCTCACGCTGGCCGGTATGCAAAAACGGCAGATTCGGGTCTGGCTCGACAGTGATAAACTGGTAGCCTACGGGATCTCGCCGGGTGATGTTGCCGCCGCCTTGAAGAGAGAAAACATCGAAATGCCTGGGGGACGCATTGAGAGCTTAACGAAGGAATTTTCCATCAAGGTCAAGGGATCGCTGAAGGATGTTTCCGCCTTCAATGACCTCATTATCGCCTCTCATGCCGGTGCTCCTGTAAGACTGAGAGATATCGGCAGGGTTGAGGACGGGACGCAGGAAAAACGTTCTTATGCACGCTTCAACGGCGTTTCTTCCGTCGGCATCGGCATCCAGAAGCAGACCGGTACCAATACCGTCCAGGTTGTGGACAGGGTGAAGGAGGAAATCGAACGCATCAGGAAAAATCTGCCTCCGGGCATGGACATCCGGATCGCCTTCGACCAGTCGGTGTTTATCAAGCAATCCATAGATCAGGTGAAAGAGCACCTGATTCTGGGATCCATCTTGGCCATCCTCGCGGTCTTTGTCTTCCTGAGAAATTTCCGCACCACCCTGATCAGCGCGGTCGCCCTGCCTGTTTCGATCATTTCCACGTTTGCGGTCATGAGGATATTCGATTTCACCTTCAATAATCTGACGATGCTAGCTTTGACGCTGTCTGTCGGCATCCTCATCGATGATGCCATCATCGTCATCGAGAACATCTATCGCCACATCGAAGAAGGGATGTCCCCGAAAGAGGCCGCATCCTTCGCCACAGGCGAGATCGGTCCCGCCGTCATAGCGACAACCCTCGCCATCGTGGTCATCTTCCTACCCGTCGCTTTCATGAAGGGAATCATCGGGAGGTTCTTCATGCAGTTTTCCCTGACGGTCGTTTTTTCCATCCTTGTCTCTCTTCTCGTATCGGTCACCCTTACTCCCATGATGGCATCCATACTCCTTCGTCCCCGGGAGAAAGCGGTTGCGGACAGCGGAGATTCAAACGGGATCATGGTCAGACTGGGAAATCGTCTGGAACGTGGATACAAAAAGATTGAAGAAGCGTATCGCCCCGTCCTGACATTCAGTCTCGAGCATCGCCGGGGTGTTCTCATCGGAGCCCTCATCCTCTTTATCTTCAGCCTCTGGATTACCCGGTTCATCGGTAAGGAATTCAAACCGGGTGAAGACCAGAGCCAGTTCATGATCCGGATGGAAGCACCCGTCGATTATTCGGTGGAATATGCCGGGGCGCTGTTCAGTCAGGCGGAGCAGATTGTTCGGGCCAGACCGGAGGTTAAATCGGTTTTCTTTGGACAGGGCGCGGGCCAGGGGAGAATGTCACAGATTAATCAGGCCTTCATCCAGACCAGCCTGAATCCGAGATCCGAGAGAGACAAGTCTCAGGAAGAAATTATGGCGGAACTTCGGAAGGCTTTTGCCGCGATTCCCGGCCTGAAAACCACCATCGAAGAGGTGGCCATTCTTGGTGGCGGGATCCGGAATGTCCCCATTCAGTATTCCATCCGGGGAGGCTCCATTGATGACCTTAGAAAATATGCCAGGCAAATCGTCTCTGAACTTTCCAGGGTCAAGGGGATCGTGGACATCGACACATCCATTGAGGCAGGGAAACCGGAGTTGAGTGTTTACATCGACCGGGACAAGGCGACGAATATGGGCGTCAGCGTATCGTCCGTCACTGAAGCGGTAAATCTTCTCATGTCCGGTGAGGTCGATGTGACGAAGTTCAAGGATACGGCCAAGGGAAGACGATACGACGTCAGAATGAGGCTGGATCCGAAAGACAGAATGAGCCCTTCCGACATCGGCAGGCTATACGTCCGGGCCGTGGATGGAAAACTTGTTGAGCTGAGCAATATCGTCACGATCGAAGAGGGGGGCGGCCCGAGCAGTATTTCGCGCAAGGACCGGCAGCGCACCATCTGGATATTCGCCAATCTCGAAGGCAAACCGCTGGGCGAGGCCATGCAGGAACTCGATGCCATCTCCGCAAGGATTCTGCCGCCCGGATACACCGCGGGTTACACGGGAGAGGCCGAAGAAATGGGAAAATCGTTCCGCTACCTCATGTTCGCTCTGCTCTTGGGCATCCTGCTGGCTTACATGGTTCTGGCCTCGCAGTTTGAAAGCCTCCTTCACCCCGTGACGATTCTCCTGTCCATGCCCCTGTCATTCATCGGGGCCTTCACGGCCCTGCTCATCTTCGGGAAATCATTGAGCATCGTGAGCTTTATTGGTCTGGTGCTCCTCATGGGGCTGGTCAAGAAGAATGCAATCCTTCTGGTGGACTTCACCAACACGCTACGTGAGCGGGGCCTGTCTAAGCGGGAGGCCATCCTGCAGGCAGGGCCTATCCGGCTGCGTCCCATTCTGATGACCACCTTTGCGATGGTTTTCGGCATGCTGCCCGTAGCCCTGGGCATCGGGGAAGGCGCCGATATGCGTGCCCCGATGGGAATCACACTGATCGGGGGGCTCCTCACCTCTCTTTTCCTGACCCTGGCTGTCGTTCCTGCCGCCTACGATTTATTTGACGACTGGAAAGAAAATATTGGCCGTCGATTGGGAAACCGGAAGCCCGTCGCGCTGTTCCGGTCTTTTGGAAGAACAAAGAAATCCAACAATGATGATTAGGAGATATTTACTATGATGGAAAACGCAAAATTTCTGTTGTATTTGTTTCAATCAGTCATCGATGTTCACATCAGCGCCTGTCTCCCAGCCGGGCTTCAGAGGCGATTGAGCGAAAAACGCTTGATTCGCTCCATCCGGAATGCTTACGAAAATGTTCCCTTCTACCGCCGAAAATACGATGAGGCCGGAGTGGACATCAACACTATCCGGACCGCCGACGACATCAAGCGACTGCCTTTCGTCACCAAGGACGAAATCCGTGAGAATTTTCCCCAGGCGATTGTTGCGCGTGGCGTCAATGTGGATGCTTGCCACTATTCCGCTACCACCGGTTCCACGGGCCGTTCATTGCCGTTTATCTTCACAAAAAAAACTTTCGCTTTTTACATCGCCACGGGCGTCCGCATGTACACGATGATCGGATACCGCCCCTGGCACAGGATGACCTATATCAAATACACCGACCTGCACTATCCCCGTCTGGGACCGTTTTTCCAGACCACCCACATCAAGTCAACTATTCCCGTCGAGGAACAGATCGCGCAGCTCAAGGAATCCCGGCCCGACCTCATCATCGGCTACGCATCGCTGGTGTATGAAGTCGCCAGACGCGCCACGCCCGAAGATTTGAAACTTATTCGGCCAAAATTCATCGGAATCAATTCGGAGCTCTCGACGCAGGATCAGCGAAACTTTATTTCCGAGACCTTCGGCTGTCCCGTTTACGATGAATACTCCACGGAAGAAACGTGGATGGTTGCCTCCCAGTGCCGGCGCCACAACTACCACATCTTCACGGACAACGTGTGGGTGGAATTCATCGACTCCAAGGGGCAGGAGGTCAAGCCCGGGGAAATGGGGGAGATGGTGCTGACGACCACCCGGAGCCCTGCCATGCCGTTCATCCGCTACCGCATCGGTGACGTGGGAAGATACAGCGCCGCCGAGTGCCCCTGCGGTCTCGGGTTTCCGCTGCTCGAGGCTTTCGAGGGCAGGGCTGACGATTGCTTTATCCTGCCGAGCGGCAAATTCGTTTCCTCGCTGAAGCTTTTGAATACCTTCACCATGTACATCAAAAAATACCTCCACCTGTTGGAGGAGTTCAAGGTGACGCAGGTGCGGAGCGATCTCATCGTTATCAAAATCATCAAGGGAAGTCAGTATAACAGCGCTCATCTCGAAGAATTGCTCACTGACCTGCACCGTCTTCTCGACGACTCGGTGTCGATCAAAGTTGAATTCGTTGACGCCATCGCGAAAAGCGACGGCATCAAGCGAAAAGCCATCGAATCCCTCGTCGGCAAGGGGCAGAAATAAAGTTTATGCGCTGCTTGCCGTAAATTCCGGCATGACAACTTTTCAAGACGGTTGAAGTCCTTTTTGAAGGCGCTCGATGAGAAGCTCCATTCTTCCTCCGCAGGCCAGCTTTCGCGACATGGAAATCATGATCTCCACACATTGCTCCGTGCCAGACATGGCTATAAAAATGGGCAGGGATTCCTGGCAGGGCGGTATGAAAAAACCGGTCTGCAGGGCAAAGGTATCACAACTCAGGCGCTCCAATGACAATCGGCCGGGATTGGAAATGATTCCGGAATTTCGGTAACGGCCTGTTTTATGTTTTTCGATGATTTCTTGCTGAACCGCACCATGAAGCATTCTCAACGGCACATATCGGATGATCCTGTCGCCCCAGTAGAGCATACCATCGTTTTTGTCCTCCAGTTGTTGCGTCATGTCCCGGGCTACATCATCAACAGTCAAGCTGGGAAGCATGTTCAGATAAATCAGATTGGTCAGATTTCCCGTTGAACGCAACCCCGGTTGCCGGTGACGCATATCGACGGAAACGCCAAAGCGCACGTTGCCGGCTTCATAGGTCCATGCCGATTGTGCGAGAATAACGGCGACCTGGGCGACGAGATTACGATACCGGCCTTCCAGATGCAGGCGGCGCCAAATCACCCCGCTTTCTGTGCCCTGTGCTCTTCCGGTGGGCCCAATGAAATCATGCGCGGGCGGGATGCGACCTTTTTTTTGAAAGCTTCTGGCCATGCTAAGTTCGGTCAATCGGGAACGAGACCCCAGAAGGGGCTCACCCCGCAGGGCCCGGAAAATCTCTTCGGCCCAGAACAGGGTGGCTCTCCCATCCATCACGGCATGATGGGAACGAAAGGCAACGCGCAGCGGATCTCCCTCAATGAGAACCACCTCACACGCTGTTCCATCATAAGGGTTCAAGGGCCCTTGCTCAAAAGGAGATCCCTCAGGCCCGCCCATGCCGTCCCATCCTAAACCGTTTACAACCCGCACCCGTGGCGTTATCCCGGAGTCCACCCAATGACTGCCTATCCAGCATCCCTTCAAGGCCAGCCGGGCACCGGGATTCGCAGCGGAAGCTTTCTGAACCGCTTGCCGCCATTTCTCCACATCGAAGGTTCCCCGTCCTTCCAGCACGATTTGGTTCGCAAAAGGAGGACACAGATCATGATAAACCAGATAGATCCTTTCCGTGCGACAGAGCGGGCGTGTATATTTATTCATTTTTTGCTTAAACATCTTTTTTCAATCCTTGTATTAAGCATTCGAATAGTTCATCGAGCCGGCCACCAGACGCCAGGACTTTGGGCATGGTGATGATTAATTCCATGAAGTTGCCATGACCCGCCAATCCCAGGAAAAATGGATAATATTCGATCGTCGGAGGAATACCCCAAAAAGCCGTTGAGGTAAAGCCGCCGCCATGGAAGAGCTCCAACGGAATGCGTCCTACATTGGTAATCAATCCGGAGAGGCTGTAAAGACCTTTTGCGTGACGTTCCTGAACAATCTTCCGAAGCTTGTAGCTCATGAACCGGATCGGAACATAACGATAAAGATCATCCCCGCGGGTCTGCATCGCTTCGCGGCCTTCTTTAGTCTGTGTGGCGATATCCAGAGCGATATCTTCCACCGTTGAAGTTGGTTTCACCTCGACATAAATACAAAAGGCAAGGTTGGCGGTTGATCGCTCACCGCTCATATGAGGACGCATATCCACCGGAATCCCGAAACGGACGATTCCTTCTTGATGACGCCATGCCTCATGAGCGAGCAAGATGATGGTGCGGGCCAGAACACGGGGAAACTTGCCTTCAATTTTGAGGTGTTTCCAAATCATTCCCGGTTCATTCCCGACAGCCCGGCCGGAGGGGGCCAGATGTTCAACAGGATACGCCTGGCGAAACTGACTCTGATAGCTACGTGCCATTTCGACATCATTGACAGAAGATACTGCGCCAAGAACGGGCTCGCCGCGCAGGACGCGAAAGATATCCTCAGCCCAGACCAAAGTACCCCGACCGTCCATGACCCCGTGATGCGTGCGGAAGACGACCCGGAGGGGTGAACCTTCCATCAGAACCACTTCACAGGTGGGGCCTTTTCGGTAGGGCAATGGATCCAGAAGAAACGGTGCGCCATCCGGGCCGGTACCATCCCATTTCGTACCGTCAACAAGACGGACACGGGGCGTAATGCCGGAATCCACCCAACGACTACCCCCCAAAAAACCTTTTAATACAAGGCGGCTGCCCGGATTGGCTCTTGAGGCAATGGCCACGGCCTCGCGCCAGCGATCCAGGTCAAAGTTTCCTGTTCCTTCGAGGAAAAGCTGATTGGCAACCGGCGGGCAGAGTTCATCACAGACAAGAAACATGCGTTCATTAAATGAAAGCCTTCGTGTATATACTCGCTCCTGCATCATAACCTCCTATCACTTTCCTTGTTGATTTATTACCTTTTTTTTCACAGCCTCTTTCATCTTGTTTCCGTAACCAGACCCGAGCCTATCCGCCCAAGGGTTTCGTCCAGAACTTGCTGATTGGCTAATGCACGCGGCATGGCCAGGATCATATCGACGAAATCGCCCGCACCAGTGAGCACCAGCGAAAAGGGAACGGACTCCATACATACCGGCACCGCCCAATACATGTCGGCATGGAAGCCGCCACCCGAAAATCCCTCCATAGAAAAACGTCCCATATTGGAGACGAAGCCCGAAAATCTATAGTTGCCCGAACGGTGGCTTCGGCGTGTTTCTTTACTCAATAACATATCCAGGACAGACAAGGGCAGATGTGAAATGATCTTATCTTCCCAGGTAAGCTGTCCATCACGCTGCTCTCGAAGTCGGAAAGCCAATTCAGCATCCAAGGACTCAAGTGTGGTATCCGGGGTGATTTCCAGAAAAAGCGCATTCGTGAGATTCCCGGTTGAACGAAGCCCTTTCCGGCGCGCCCTTAGATCAACCGGGATGCCGAGTCGTACAGGGCCGCTGCCGTGTTTCCAGGCTTCACGGGCAGTCAGCAAAATGATTTGAATCAGAAGTCTGGGGTAACGTCCGCTGATGCGAGTCCGCTTCCAAATAACCCCGGGTTCGTTTCCGATAGCTCTGCCCGTAGGTGCGATATAGTTATGCTGAATGGGCGTGCCCAGTTTTTGTTTTGATATATTCAGCAGCGCGTTTTCCGTGATAGCCGTGTCCGAGCCCAAAGGACTTTCCCCCCTGAGCACCCGAAAGATCTCTTCGGCCCAGAAGACGGTGCCGCGGCCATCCATGACGGCATGATGGGAACGAAATGCCACCCGGAGTGGATCACCCTGGATAAGGACCACCTCCGCCATGGGGCCCCGTCGTGGAAAAAAGGATTTTTCAAGAAAAGGCGCCCCCTCTGAACTGCATCCATCCCAATCTCCGGCATCAATCATCCTGAGCGGAGGTGTTTGCCCGGAGTCCACCCAGCGGCTCATACCCAGATGCCCCCTGAGAACGAGGCGGCTGCCCGGGTTGGCATCCGAGGCCAGTTTCACCGCCCGGATCCATTCTTCCACATTCAATCTTCCACGACCTTCCAGAATGACTTGATTCGCAAACGGCGGGCACATTTCATGGGCGACCAGCCAAAGGCGGGAGGCAATAGAAACATCGCGTGCTTTTACAAACATGCTTCTCCTCATCCTGAAGTATATTTTCTATGAAATAATTTGAATACAGAAACAATTAATGCATATCACCATTGAGGATAGTTCGTCCAGCAACTTTCAGAGCGCTTTGCTTCTGAGATTTTGGGACTCAAATCTCCCTTCGCTCCTCTACGGGGATAATTCGCTCTAAGATTTTCCGTTCACTACGTTTCGGCGCAGTGCTCTTCAGAGTAAAAATCAAGGCTCATTTCCTACGTCGCTTTGCTCCTGGGATAATTCGTCCAACAAATTTCAGTACGCTTCCACCGCTTTGCGGGATAGTTCGACTAATGCTTCAATCTTCGCTTCGCTCGATTTTAGCAAGTCTCACTACGCTTCTGAAATTTGGGACTCATTAAAGTATTTGATTCAGAAATCAAACAATGATATGAATTTCCACTTTTTGGGTGCAGATTGAACAAAAATGGCAGCCCATGAGGTATGCGATTGAAAAGTCAATGGAGCTTATTAACAGAGGCAAAAGCAACTAATAGTAATCATATTGAAGCCTTAGCGGAAGTGCCGTCTGACTCTCCCTGGTTTTCGGGACATTTTCCGGGCGAGCCGATTCTTCCTGGAATCGCTTTGATTTATCTTGTCAAGCAGGCCATTACCCGTGAGGAACTGAAAAAAGGGAATAAACTTCATTTACAAGCACTTAAACGAGTTCGATTCACACAGCCGGTGCGGCCGGGCGATAAATTGTCTGTAATGATCAATGCTGAAAACACCGGCGAGAATGTGTTGTTTTCTTTCAAAGTTTTTTGTAAGGAAAACATGGTAAGCAGCGGAATAATTGCCGCTCAAAAGATTAAATGATAAATAAATAAGTAGATACAAGGAGGGAAATGATGCCTGTAAGTCAAGATATCAAAGGCATTATCAAACGCGTGTCCGAAATCATTATTGATGAGTTAAAACTGGAAGAGGTAACGGTGGATACTTTTGATCCTGATATGGACCTGGTGGATGAACTGGGCATTGACAGCATGGATCTGGCAACCATCGCTCTGGTTCTGCAGGATGAATACAGGGTGACGATCGATGAAGACGATTATCCGAAATTAAAAACCATTCGTCTCATTTCCGAATATATCAAAGACAAACTTCCGGTATTGAATTAATTGTTAGAATTTGAAACACCCATGCAGGTTAATCATAGAGCAAATCAGGAAGCAGCCAAGCCGAAATTTTCAGAACTCTTAGCCCATTCGGAAGTCAAAGCGCGCTGGGAGAAGGTCAGGAAATATTTTTTTCTACGTGAATCGACTTACGACATGTCCAACCGCTGCAATATCCGCTGTGACGGCTGTTACTATTATGAAGGCGAAAAACAGTTCGCCAGAGAGGTCGGCGATGTGGAGGCCTGGCGTGAATTGATGCGGGCGGAAAAGGCGCGCGGCATTACGTATGTTGTGCTGGCCGGAGCGGAGCCTTCGCTGGTGCCGGAATTGCTTGATGTCTGTTATCAGGAAATGCCGCTGGGCAGTATTGCCACCAACGGTTTTAAGAAGATTCCGGAATCCGTCGGTTATAAACTGCACATTTCGGTCTGGGGGAATGATGAAACCAGTCTGCGTGTCCGCAAGGCTAAAAACCTTTTGAAAAAGCAGATAGAAAATTATGAAAACGATCCGCGGGCGGTTTTTGTTTATACCTTTACGCGGGATAATATTGATGAGGTTAAAGAAGTTGCCGATGCACTTGTCGAACACAACTGCAAACTGACTTTCAACGTTTTTTCTGCACCGGTGGGTTATGAAGGAAAACTGCGTCATGACCATGAATCTCTTTCGCGGTCCAGACAAACCATGATCGATCTTTTGAATCAATATCCGCGCCATGTTCTTTTTTCCGTTTACAATGCTGTGGCGCATACGCATGAAAAAGGGCTGCACGATACCTACGCTTGTCCCTATCCCCGTCAGAATCCTTCGCAGGATATCGGTCTGGGCAGATCATTCAGGCAGTACCGGACGGACTTGAACTGGGACAGATCGGTCGCCTGCTGTGTGCCGGACACGGATTGTGTTGATTGTCGTCATTACGCCGCCGGTTCCGCGGTGATGACGGCACGCCTTTATCGTCACGTTAATAGTCTGGCGGCTTTTAAGTCATGGCTGGATTATGTGGATACGTATCTGGCGGTCTGGGTGATGGGTTACGAGAAGGGTGACAATCTCTGTAATGAAATTATAGAACCGCCGGGAGCGGTTAAAAATTAGCAAAAGTCGGACGATGATCAATGAAGACAGTCAGTTCCCTGCTGGATAAAGAATGGCATGAAAGATACAGACGGATTTCCAATCTGAATATCCGCAGTTCCATCTACGATGTGACCAACCGCTGTAACCTGCGCTGCAAGGGCTGTTTTTTCTTTTCGTCGGGAGAGCATCAGGCGGCGCCGGAAGAAATGGATATTAAAAAGTGGGAAGATTTTATCGACCGCGAAAAAGAACGCGGCGTGAATCTGGCCATTCTGATTGGCGGCGAGCCGACGCTCTGCATGGATCGCGTCGAAGCTTTCTACAAACGCCTGCCGACGTACTGTGCCACCAACGGTCTGATCAAGGTTCCCCGGGATAGGTTTCCCGATATGATGGTCGGAATTTCACTGTGGGGCAGCGGCGAAGATGAAAAGATTCTTCGCGGACGCGACACCTTTGCCATCTCAAGTAAAAATTACGAAGGTGATGCCTACACCTATTATCTTTATACCATCACGCCGCGACAGGTGGGAAAGATTGAACCGGTTATCAAACGCATTGCCGATGTCGGCTTGAAAGTTCATTTGCAGCTTTTATCCAATGATGAAGGCGTGGACGGCTTTTCCTGGCAGGACGCGGAACTGAAAGATCTGCGTTTTGAAATGGACGACATGCTGGATAAATATCCGCAGACGGTCATTTCCTGCAAGTACTATCATGAAATCATCACCACCGGAAAAATGATGGGTCGCAGCTTCGGTTGGAACGAGTGTCCGTCTGTTACAGAAGCACTCGATAACAGAGCAAACCGTCCCCGTCGTTTGATTCATTTCGCCCGCTGGGCATCCGATCTTAAAACCGTTCACCGCTGCTGCACGTCAGCCACCCGCGACTGTTCCACCTGCAAGGACGGCGCGGCACACATGAGCTGGGTCATGGTCAACAAACGCGAACATCTGAAATCGACTCAGGATCTGCACAATTGGATTGAAGTCTATGAAATGTTTGCCAAACTGTACCACTTTATTCCTTGGTAATCCCTGAAAATTTTTGATATAGATAATCCTCATAATCATCCTCGTTTTTTTTAATGGGACAGGATGATTTTTCTTCATCTTTTTGGAATAGTATGGATTTAAAGAAAACTCTGATACTGGGTTACGATGCCGTTTCGTCTCTGGGTTCTGAATTGGAAACACAATGGCAGAGAGCCGTTGCCGGAGATTGCGGCATCGGCAGACTGACCCGGTTTCCCCTGAGCGAGAATTTTCCGGTGCGGGTTGCCGGTGAAGTGGCGGACATTGATGCGCATCCTTATCCTTTTTTGCAACCCAGGGAAATGGCGCACTGGACATCCCCCATCTTCAAATACGCGCTGCTGGTTGTGCATCGTGCGCTGGAGCGCAGCGGCATTGTGATAACGAAGGATATAGCGCCGCGGGTGGCCGTTACGTTCAGTTCGGCGGTCGGCGGTCTGGACGCGGTTCTGCAGGCGGATCGTTTGATGGTGGCTCAAGGCAAGATGCCACATCCCTTTACCAATCCCAATTCCTGCATCAATATGGTTGGCGGTAAAGTTTCCATTCTTACCGGTGCGACGGGTCCGATCAGTTCGACGATTACGGCCTGCGCAACCGGCATCACATCGCTGATCGTCGGTGAAATGCTGCTACAGAGAAATATGGCCGATGTCGTTATCGGCGGGGCGGTGGATTTTCCGTTGGTCGAACCGATTGTCGCGGGATTTGCCACCATGAACGGCGCCTACCGTCCGAAAGAGGGACAACCCGAAGAACCGCCGGAAAAAACCAGCCGACCGTTTTCCGTCAACCGGCGCGGCTTTGTCGTTTCGGAAGGTGCTGGCTGTGTCATTCTGGCAACAGATGAATTTGCGAAAGCTCACGGACTTAAATCAAATATAGAAATGGCCGGGTGGTCCATGACATCGGATGCCAGTCATTTTGTTTCACCGAATCTGGCCACGGTGCAAAGATGCATCGAAGAAACCGTTAAAAATGCGGGATTGAAACCGGGCGATATTGACGCGGTGAATGCCCATGCAACCTCGACCAAAATAGGCGACAAGGTTGAAGCAGACGCGCTGCGCAATGTCTTTGGCAATAAAGTGCCACCGGTGTCGGCTAACAAATCGCAGCTTGGACACGCAATGGGTGCGTCCAGTGCTATCGAAGCAATTCTGACAATGCAGGGCATGATGAAAGATACCCTGCTGCCGACGATCAATTACAGCCCTGACCAGGAAATAGACATTGATTGTGTTGCTGAAGGCGCCCGGAGGTTGCAACAGGAATTCGTTTTGAAAAATGCGTTCGGTTTTGGCGGATGTAATTCCTGCATCATCTTGCGCAGAATCGCATAGAGAAAGTTTTGATAATATGAAAGCTCCGAAAAACAGAAAAGTCTTTGTGGTGGGTTACGGTACGGCCACGCCGCTGGGCAGCACGTTTGAAAAAACGTGGAAGAGGGCGGTAAAAGGAGAAGCCGGTTTCCGCAAGGTGACACGCTGCAAGGTGGAGTCCGCCTGCGACGTTGTCGGAGAAATACCGGACTGGTATCCGCTGGAGCTTGATTTTACAGATGCCAAAGAAGTCTATAACTGGAACGCCGCGTTTGTTATTCTGACGATGGCGGTCTGTAAAGAGGCGCTCCAAAATGCCGGTATTACTGTTGATGCGCACATGGCCCCGCGCATGGCCTGCCTGATCGGTTCGGCGCTGAATGGCGCGGATGCCTTTCGGGTGGCGGTTCATGATCTGGAACATCGCGGTCCGCTCCGGGTCAGTCCGTATCTGCTGCCCAATTTATGCGCGAATCTTCCTTCAGGGAAGGCGGGCATGCTGCTGAAATTTACGGGGCCGATTTTTTCGCCGCAGGGTGCCTGCGCGTCAGGAAATCACGCGATCGGCATCGGTGCAAGAATGATCCGCGACGGCGACTGCGATTTTGTGCTGGCCGGCGGAGCCGACACGCCCATTCTGCCGGAGTTGATTCACGGTTTTGCCAATATGAACGCCACCATCAAGGTGAATCCGAAGGATCGCGCTTATGAAAATCCTTTACAGGCATCACGTCCGTTCAGCGCCGACCGGAAAGGCTTTGTCCTTTCGGAGGGAGCCGGCGTTGTCGTTCTGGCCGCTGACGAAGCCGTGAAAGCTTATGGATTGAAACCCAAAGCGGAGGTTCTGGGCATCGGCTGGTCATCGGATGCCCATCATTATACCAGTCCCAATATGCCGACCATTATCCGCGCCCTCCGGGAAACGATTGAAGATGCGGAACTGGAGCCAGAAGATATTCAGTACATCAATGCCCACGGCACGTCCACCCCGAAGGGTGACAGCACGGAAATAAAATGTCTGCGAGAGGTGTTCGGCAAAAAAATAGAGAAGATTCCCGTGTCGTCCAACAAATCGCAACTGGGACACACCCTGGGTGCGACCGCGGCGATTGAGGCGGCTCTGACCATTGAAGGATTGAGGAAGGGTTTAATTCTGCCAACAATTAACCATATTCCCGATCCGGAATTTTCGGATATCGATGTGGTCCCCAATGAAGTCCGCCGGCAGAAATATGAAATCGCTCTTTCCAACGCTTTCGGTTTCGGCGGAACAAATTGCTGCGTTATTTTCAGAGGAGTGTAGGCATGAGACCCAAACCTTTTCAACCGGAAATGTACAATCATGATGAACGCTATGTGCGCGACCGGACCTCCGGTCTGGTCTGGCATCGCTCGATGTACAGAGTTTTGTATATTGATACCGATCGATCTCAGGTTGTTTATCATTCCAATTATCTGCGTTATTTCGAATTTGGCCGTACATCGCTGATGCGGGATCTGGCATACCCCTACAAGGAAATCGAAGACAGCGGCTATGTCTATCCGATTTTCGATATGAGGGTCAGTTTTTATCAACCACTGTATTATGATGATGTCATGTATATTCATACGCGGCCGGTGAATCTGGAGCGGGTGCGTTTGCAGTTTGACTATCTCATCACGCACGCGGAGAAAGGGCACATCATCTGCACCGGTTATACAAAACATTGCGCCTTGAATCTGTCCGGTGTTCCCGTTGCCGTGGATCCTAAAACGGTTCAATTATGGAAAGCTTTCCCGGCTTAAATCAGCAAAAAAAATATTCCCTGGACATGGAGATCTGTCCCTATCTGCGGGATCATCATCTGGAAGGCAAAACCATTCTGCCCGCGGTGGAATCTTTGATTGTGCTGGCCCGGGCGTTGCAGGCTCATTATCCGCTGAGACAGGTAACTTATCAGCAAAACGCTGTCTTTCACCGGTTTCTGCCGATTGCGCCGGATGTTAAAAATCAGCCGGTCATCATCAAAATTGAATCATCGGACGATGCGGATGTCAGCGTTTCGCTTTGGTCATTGTTGAAATCAAAGACAGGACAGATCAGCCGGGAATTGGAGCACGCGCGTGTCGTTTTTACGAATACCGGTTTGCCTGAATTTCACCCGCCTCCGTTTCCCGTCTTGCGCAGGCTCAAGGGTGACTGCATCAGTCTTCCGTCCTCTGCCGTTTATCGTGACCTGGTCCCTTTTGGGGCAGCCTATCAAAACATCACGGGTGATCTTTCCGTTTCCCGTGAAGGCGCTCTGGCTTATATTTCCGGAGGACATTGTGAGACTGATGAAACTTTACTGGGCTCCCCTTTTCCTCTGGATGCCGCGATGCACATGGCCTGTGTCTGGGGGCAGCGTTTTGCCGGAGTGGTGACCTTTCCTGTGGGATTTGAAAAAAGAATAATCTATCAGAAAACGAAACAGGGGGAGGAATATCTGGGACGAATCGTGCCGGCAGGTATTTCGACCAAATCATTCATTGTTGATGCATGGATTTATCAAGAGGACATCATTTGTGAATTTATCCGCGGTATTAAAATGATGGATGTCACCGCAGGGCGGATGAGCGCGCCGGAATGGATCAAGGACAAGGGTTAAGGGCCAAAGGTAAAGAGAAATGGAGAAAACAATTTCAATTTATCTTTTTGCTTATCTTGCCGGATCGGTTAATTTTGCCATCATTTTTTTTAAACTGACCGGCAGAGGAGATCCCCGTCTAAGTTTCAGCGGCAACGCGGGCACCACCAATGTTTACCGTCAAGCGGGAATGGTATGGGCAGCCGTTGTTTTTCTGCTGGATATCGGCAGGGCATTAGCGGTCGCGCTGTTAGCCATTTTTTTTCTGGAAAAAACTTTACTGCCCTGGGCCGGCTTTTTTCTTGTACTGGGAAACAGCTACCCCTGCTTTCACGGTTTTCGCGGCGGAAAAGGCGTGGCCAACTATTTGGGATTTACCCTGTTGTTTGCACCATGGGCAGCCATTGCAGCGGCGGTTATCTGGTTGATCGTTTACTATGGAATCAAAAGAGTACCGTTTATCGCCTCTTTTTTTATGATTTTTACACTGGCTTGCGGGCAGATTATCGCTCTGGGCTGGCAAGCGGTCGTCATCACAGGCGCGATGGCGTCTTTTGTGCTTATCTTATTCAATCATCGAAAAAATATTGCCGATTACCGAAAAATTTCCGGCAGCAGTTCAACCTAAAGATATCTTAATTTCTGCTGTTCAACCGTTCGTCGAATTCTTCTTGTGTAAAACTGTATTCCTGTGTTCCGTAACTTTCCACGGAAAAAGAAGAGCAGACGCTGCCCATCCAGGCGCATTGTTCGATGTCTTTACCGTGCATCAGCCCGCTCAACAAACCACCGCGATAAGAGTCTCCGGCACCCGTCGGATCAACGACTTTTTTTACTTTGAAAGCGGGAACGGAAACTTCTCGCTCCCGCGTCGAAATCTGTGAGCCCAGTTCCCCCAGGGTCGTGATAATCGTTCCGGTCATTTTCAATAAATTTTTTTTATCCAGACCGGTCTTGCTGATAATCAGACTTAATTCGTAGTCGTTCACGATTAATATGCGGCATCCTTCGATCGCTTCGATCAGGTCTTTCTTATTCCACATGGGCAGAGATTGTCCGGGATCAAGGATGTAATCGATTCCTCTGTCTTTACAGGCGGCCGGATAAATGACCATATCTTCGAAATTGCCGGGTGAGACGATCACGAGAGTATTCTTGGGATTGAATTGATCAAAGTCCAGTGTGGACTGATACTTCATGGCACCGGGATTGAAACCGGTAATCTGATTATCGGCTTTATCGGTGGTGATGTATGCGCTGGCGGTGAATTCATCAGCGATGATTTTAATGCCCTCCGTGGAGATTCCGTTTTTAGCGAGCCATTTGAAATATCGCTGATAATCATGACCGATGGTGGCGCAGATGAAAGGATTTTCGCCCATCAGTTTGAGCGCGTAGGCGATGTTGCCCGCCGTGCCGCCGTATTTTTCTTTCATGCCGTTGACCTGAAAGCAAACATTGAGAACGTGGATTTTATCGGGCAGGATATGATCGGAGAAATGTCCGGGAAAATCCATAATCCTGTCGTACGCCATCGAACCGGAAACAATAATGTTCATAAAATGTCCTTTTTCAAAATGTTAAAAAATGTCGTCTCAGCGGGGAAGAATATAGGTAATATTCACGGGAGTGTCAACGATATTTTGGCCACGAAAAACTCTTCAACAAATGTCTGAACATATGGTAAAAGTATTTAAAATAAACAGTTCAGAATGCGTCGTAATAAGGAGCCGCATCATTATGAGTGTGGTTGGCCGGCGTTCTCAGATGATTAAAGATCAGGGAAAGGTAAGCCCATTATTTCTTTCCAGCAGCGGCATGATCAGGTTTGTTTTGGTAATCATGTTCATATCGCTGTTCTCTTGCGTCTTACACGCGGAAATCGATGATAATCTGAAAGGCGTTCCGCCGTCGGATATTTCTGAATGGAACTACTACGGCTTCAGCGCCGAGGAATCCCAACAATGGATTAAAGAAGGAATCATCTTTGCCGGCTGGGCAGCACAGTGGCGTGATGAAGGATTCACCGCCGCAGCCGCAGGCCGTTGGCGCAAAATAGCCAATGTTTATACAGCAGGAGATTTTTTACAAAACGGATTTAGTGCGGAGGAAGCCGAAAAGTGGATGGCAAACGGCATCCGTTCCGGATTGCGCGCCAGAGAGTATTTCTCTGTGGGATTAACGGCGGAAGAAGCGGCCGAGTATTGGTCAAACGGGATTTATCCTGAAGAAATAAAGGAATGGCGGAACGCGGGATTTGATGTCCAGGCAATGATGGCATGGCACTATGGTCCAAGGGAAAGTACGTTTTTCTTCACCAAGGAATCTCCCTACGGTAGAAATTTGTATGAATTGGAAGCGGCAATCCAGTGGCGGGATGCCGGTTTTACCGCGCAGGAGATGCAGGCTTCCGGCAAATATCGATTCAAGCTGGAGGATGCAAAACAGTGGAAAACGGCGGGCTTCTCATTTTTTGAAGCCGTGCGATGGAGAGATTTTGGTTTCACTGTCAATGACGCTGTCCGATACAAAAATGCGGGATTGAGTCCTGTCGCTGCCGAATTGCAGAGGTATGATTCTGACCTTGATAAACCGGACGAAATAACAACGCTGGATCTGGAGATTACTTTAAACAAGGATGGTTCTCTTGAGGTAGTGGAAACAGCAGCGATTATTGACCGTCCGGGCGGCTTCTACGAAAACGGATATTACAAATCTTTACCGAAGCAGGCCCGGTTATTATCTTCTCGCTCCGGTGGATACTCGACAAAGCAGTATTCGGGAACGGTATTCAACATCAGGTCGGTAGAAATAAACGGCAAAAAGGGAGATTTCTTCATTGCCGATAATGTTTTACATTTTGGCAGCAAAGACAAACCGCTTACGGAGGGAGAGCATTTAATCAAAATAGTCTATTCAACCGACAGCAGAGTTTTATTCGAACCGCATCACGACGAACTTTGTTTCGACGTGATCGAGAAGAATCCAAAAGGCAGATATATCAGAAATGCCACGGCCACTGTCAGATTACCGCCTGGCGCGCATGTGATTTTCACGGGCGGTAATGGCGGCTTTGACGGGAGAAATAATTATGCTTGCAGTGTAGAAGAAACAGAGACAGGGGATATTGTTCATTTTGCCCTGACCACTCCGGTCAAAGCCGGCATGAGCTTTTCGATCAATGTCGGTTTTATCAAAGGATATGTTGTTGAGAGCCGGATACAAAAGTTGATCAAACTGGACCGAGAAACCGGCAGAATGATCACCAGTCTCGTCATTTTTCTTACGGCATTTATATTATTGTTTTTGTATTATTTTATTGTCTGGTTCAGCGTGGGACGGGATCCCGGAAGTAAGAGCCCCGCCATTAATGAATTTTCTCCTCCGGACAATATGGATCCCGCCATGCTCAGAACAATTCATACACGGGGAAAAGTGGATTATCCGGGCGTGGCGGCCGAGCTCATTTATCTTGCTGAATCGGGACTCATTGAGATATCCGGATCATCAGAATCATGCAGAATCATAAAAACAGATGATGATTCTGTCAAGTTGTCTCCTATAGCAAAGCATTTTTACGCGAATTTATGGGCGGGAATACAAACGGAAATATCATTAACACGCAAAAACAAGTGTGAAGTTTTATCCGTTTCCGCTAGGTCGCTGAAAACCATCCTGAAAAATGAACATCATCGGCACAGCGTGTCCAACATACGTTATCTTTGGCCGGGGATTATTTTTGCCGTTGCAGCCATCGCGTTTTCCCTGGCTGTTGTTGATTACCGTGAATATGATTTCGGGAAAGCTAAAATCTTTGTTCCTATTTACACCGGCTTTCTCATAACGGCTTATGGCATTTTGATTTTCGTTTTCAAACGGCTTTTACGTTCGGTCACAGAAGATTACGCAAAGCTTCGTGCGCGGGTGCAAAGTTATGTTGATTATTTAACCCTGAGCTTTGCCGACATCGGCGCGATGGGTTTTGTGCCTTCGTATTTGCAGAAACATTTCCCTTATGCGATTGCCGCCGGTCTCGATGTTGATAATGTAATGATACGCAAAGGTGATGTAAAATGGTATCATGGAACAGGGAAAGGTCTCAAACTTGGCGATTTAAAAAAAATGGTGAAAAAATCATTATAGGAAAAGAAAATTAATGTTTGCGTTTAAGGCCATCAAGACAAGTTCAGCAAGAAGAATCCTGTTTTTTTGTCTGATTCTGTCGTTCCTGATGCCATACTTTGTGGTATTTCTGGGGGAAAAGGCTTTCATCAGACACTGGGAGAGCTATGGATTCGCTCCCGAGCAGACTCGAGAGTGGTGGAACAACGGTTTCAAATCTATTGATCAGGCCAAGAAATGGCGCGTTGAACGTTTCAGCCCTGATGAGGCAAGACCCTGGATGCTGATGGATATCGGACCGGGCGAGGCCCAGGAATGGCGAGCCGCAGGAGCGAAGCTGTCCGAAGCCGTGGAATGGAGAAGATATGCCTTCACGCCATCCCTGGCCGGTGAATGGATGCAACTTGGCTTCAGCCTTGGCGATGCGATAGCGTGGCGCAAGCACGGCTTCGAAGCGCGGGAAGCGGTACAGTGGAAAGAAAAGGGCATGAGCCCGGCAACGGCCGCACAGGCAAAACGTGGAGACGGAAATCCATGACAGAATTATCCACTTCGGGTGCTGCGTATAAATCTTCAGCTATCCCCCCGTCGCTGGCGCGGTTCATCATCGTTTTGTGCTTTGCCGTTTCGTTTGCCATTCCTTATCTTGGTTTTGTGGTGAAGGACTACTATGAAGACAAAGCCTGGATGGCCACCGGGATGCATGGGTATGAAATAGACGAATGGAAAAGAGAGCATATCGATACGCGTATGGCAGTTCGATGGCGCAATGCCGGATTCAAACCGCCGCATGCATCGATCTGGATCGGCCATGGATTCAATCCGGAAGATGCCGGTCAATGGAACAGCAATGGCTTCTGGCCCCATGAAGCAGAGTATTGGATAAAATATGGATTTACAGCACAGGAAGCTGCGCAATGGAAGGCCAGCGGATTTTATTATCCGGAAGCGAAAGACTGGAAGGCCGGTGGTGTGGCTCCGGAAGATGCCGCCCAAAGAAAAAAGAAAGGCGAATGGCCACTCCCAAAAAAAGAAAATAAATAAGGAGACGCGTATGACCATCAAGATGACTGCAGGGATAATAGGTGTAGTAATATTTCTGCTTTTCCTGATTTATATTTACAACAAGCTCGTTCGTTTGCGCTATGCGGTGCGTAATACGTGGTCGGATATTGATGTGCATTTGAAGAAAAGATATGACCTTTTGCCAAACCTTGTCGAGGTGGTTAAGGGATATGCGGCTCATGAAAGTGAAACGTTTGCAAAGATAGCGCGATTGCGCACAGCAGCGATGAATGCCCAAACCCCGGTCGAAAAGGCGAAAGCGGATAATTTGCTGACGCAAAATCTGAAAAGTTTTTTTGCCGTGGCTGAAGCTTATCCGGAACTCAAGGCCAACAAAAATTTTAAAGAGATTATGCTGGAAATGAAAGATATAGAAGATAATATCGAACAGGCACGAAGGTATTACAACGCGTCCGTCAGGGAATTTAATATTGCAGCATCCGTATTTCCAACAAACATAATAGCATCCGCTTTTTCCTTCAAGCCTGAAGAATTTTTCTCTCTCGAAAACGCGGCAGCGGAGCGACAACCGATTAAGGCCGGCTTTTAAATGCTTTCTTCTGCAAGTAATGTTTCCCTGTCAGAATGGGATGGCGGTAAATCATGCGGGGGCCGGAATATCGCATCACCGCTTTGATTTTCTCCCGCAGGGCCGGTTTATAGCAATGAACAGGGCATTTTGAGCACGGGGGCTTATTGTTTTTGAACGGACATTTTTCAAGGCGTCGCCTGACGTAATTCAACAATTCATTACAGTCATCACACAGGCGATCTTTACTGCCGTGATGATCACGGCAGTAAAGATCGATCATCAGTTCAACGGTTTTTATTTCATGCTCCATTGTCTTTTATGAAGACTTCAGTATCTTTCCCCTTAAGCTCAGAACAATTTCCGTCATCGGGACATTCATACCTGCCGCTTCCATTCCTTTTTTGACAATCACGGGCATTCCCGAACAGCAGGGTACCTCCATGACGGCCACCGTAACACTTTTAATGCCGGCGGTATTAAAGATGTCGGCAAATTTTTGTACATACTCCTGAACATCGTCAAACTTCGGGCAGCCCATCATCACCACCTTTCCTTTCATCAGATCGCGATGGAGGGACGGAAAGGCGACGGCCGTGCAGTCCGCGAGAACCAGCAGGTCGGCGCCTTTCAGGAAGGGGGCAGAAGCCGGTATGAGTTTGATCTGAATCGGCCAGTGGGTGAGGGCGGATTCCTGTTCCACATTGTCGAAGTGTTTCGGCTTATTGGCCTCTGCGCAAGCGGAAGGTTTGTCAAAAATCTGAATGTGAGCCGATGGACATCCACAGGGCATTGTCTCCGGTTCTTTTTCCTTTTTTGCCAGATGCTGTTTGACTGCTTCTTCATTAAAAGGAGGTGCTTCACGCTCGACGATGCGCAACGCGTCCATAGGACATTCGCCGATGCAGGCGCCCAAGCCGTCGCAAAAAGTTTCCGAAACAACTTTGGCCTTACCGTCGATGATTTGCAGGGCGCCCTCCGCGCAGCCCGTCACGCAGTTTCCACAGCCGTTGCACAGCGCTTCATCTATTTCGATAATCTTGCGTAATATTTTTTCCATAACATCACCTTCCCTAGTCATTCCCGCGGAGGCGGGAATCCAGTATCAATGGAATTGCTTCACCGCTCAGACGGGGATAATATCTGGATTCCGGGTCAAGCCCGGAATGACAAAAAAGTCTTATTGTCCTTTCATCATTGCTGCAACATCGGTTTGAACGTCGCCGATAGGCTTGATGTCGAATTTTTCCACCAGAACCTTCGCGATGTTGGGCGTTAAAAATCCCGGCAGCGTCGGACCCAAGCGCATGCCCTTGACGCCCAGATACAAAAGCGCCAGCAAAACGGCCACGGCTTTTTGTTCGTACCAGGCGATGTCAAAGGAAATCGGCAACTCATTGATGTCTTTGAGGCCGAAGACGTCCTTGAGCTTGAGCGCGATCAGCGCCAGCGAATACGAATCATTGCACTGGCCGGCATCCAGCACGCGGGGAATGCCGCCGATGTCGCCCAGAGGCAGTTTGTTGTATCGGTACTTGGCGCACCCGGCCGTCAGAATCACGGCGTCCTTGGGCAGAGCTTGGGCCACCTCCGTAAAATAGCTTCGCGTCTTGTGGCGTCCATCGCAGCCCGCCATCACGACAAAGCGCTTGATCGCGCCGGATTTCACCGCGTCCACCACCTTGTCCGCCAGTGCCAGAACCTGGTTGTGGGCAAACCCGCCGACAATGTGGCCGGTTTCGAGCTCCTTGGGTGGCGGGCAGGTCTTGGCCAAAGCGATCACCGTTGAAAAATCTTTCGCGCCGCCCGCGGGTCTGTCCGCAATATGTTTGGCGCCCGGATAACTGACATTTCCCGTCGTGAAAAGCCGTCCCAGATAGGTGTTTTCCTTCTTTACTGGAACCAGACAGTTCGTCGTCAGAATAATCGGACCGTTGAAGGTTTCGAAATCCTCGTTTTGATGCCACCACGATGAACCGTAGTTACCCGCAAAATGGCTGTATTTTTTGAAGGCCGGATAGTAATGGCCCGGCAGCATCTCGCCGTGCGTATAGACATCAACACCGGTGCCTTCCGTCTGCTTCATCAGGTCTTCCAAATCCCTCAGATCGTGGCCGGAAATCAAAATGCCTGGATTGTTGCGCACGCCGATATTAACGTGAGTGATTTCCGGATGACCGTACGTTTCGGTGTTGGCTTTATCCAGAAGCGCCATGGTGTTGACCGCCGTTTCACCTGCCTTCAAAACCAATGCGACAAGCTCGTCCGCCGAAAGATCCCGCGTGGTGGATGCCAGCGCCTTAAAGACAAACCGGTAAACATCGTCGCTTTCATAACCGAGAGCGGCGGCATGATCGGCATACGCGCAGATTCCCTTGACGCCGAAAACCAGAAGCGATCTGAGCGATCGAATGTCGTCGTTTGAAGAGGCGTTGATGCGCACCTCGTCCGCTGCGGCTTTGGCCAGAATGTCCTCCTTGTTCTTGGGCGTCCAAACGGCGCAGTCCGGCAAATTCCCAGAGACCAGCGAGGAGGTTTTAGCCTTCACATCGTCCCGTACCTTCAGCGCTTCCTCAATCTTCTTAATAATGATCTCGTCATCCCACGCTACGTTGGTGACGGTAACAAAAAGCGACTCACAGACAAAACGCCCGACGGTCTTGTCCACGGCATCGAGTTTTTCGGCATAAACCGAAATGCCCTTGCAGACGTAAATCAGCAAATCCTGGAGATTGGCTGTCACTTCGGGTTTACCGCAAAAACCTTTGATCGTGCATCCCTGGTTTTTAACCGTTTCCTGACATTGATAACAAAACATATGAGCCTCCTGTAAAAGTTTATTTGTTGTTTTGTTGGTGAGTATAGTTAAAATGATTTTAAGTATCCTTGACTTATGTTAAGAAAACGATATATTTTTTATCCCAAGGACGTAAACAATGAAAAAAACACGTGATATTCTGATCAGAAGTCAGCTTTTCGGTGGATTGCCCGGGGAGCATATCACAGAAATCGAAAAAATTGCAGTCGATAAAAATTACAATAAAGGCGACGTGATTTTTTATGATGGCGATGAGGGGAATGGTTTTTATCTGGTCGCCGCGGGCAGTGTCAGTGTTTACAAACTTTCTCCCGACGGCAAAGAACAGATTCTGCACATTATAAAAGAGGGTGATACCCTTGGCGCGGTACCGGTTTTTTCAGGAAAGTCTTTTCCCGCCAATGCCCGGGCGCTTTCCAAAACGCATCTTTTATTTTTCGACCGGAAAGAATTTATTGAGCTCATTACCGGCAAACCCAATCTCATTATGAATCTTCTGGCGCTGCTTTCCATGCGCTTGCGGGAATTTACCATCCAGGTGGAAAATCTGTCCCTCAAGGAAATACCGGGACGCCTGGCTTCCTATCTGCTTTATCTTTCGCGGGATCAGGGTAACAAGGATTTAGTTAAACTGAATATCTCCAAAGTGCAGCTCGCCAACCTTCTGGGAACGGGACCGGAATCTCTTTCACGCGCCCTGAGTAACATGAAAACAAAAAAACTTATCGAGGAAGCGGGCACCCACATCCGCTTAATCAATCGCGAAGCGCTGGAAGCACTGGCGGAAAGAGGAAAAGGCATCCCCTGAAAAAAGAGCTACAAGCGATGTTACTTCAAACCTCCAATTCCCGTTACAACAAAGAACATCCCGGCAGTTTCTTTCTGATATGGATGATTTTTAATAAAAAATAAATGCGCTCAATGATTGAGAAATAATCCCAGAGCAACCAGCACCGGCGTGGTGATATTGATGATGACATTCTTGACCATGAAAGGAATAAGGTTCGGTATATCATCAGCATGACGCACAACGCCGCGCATGACAGGGACAGCCAGAACCAGCGTCAAAAGTCCGAGCAAGGCGCCCTGAGGGAGCACCTCAAAAAAGCAACCGAAAATGATCACCGCATAATTCAAAATCAAAAAGAGAACATACACTCTGGCACCAGCCGGCCGCCCGATTCTTATCAGCAGATGATCACGGCCGAATTGCCTGTCCGGCTCAACATCCGGAAATTGATTGAGAAGCAACAAATCGTTGACCAGAAAAAAAGGGACCAGCGAAGCAACGGCTGCCGTCCAGGAATAATGTCCGGTCAAAATAAAATCGGTACCCATGACCATCAAAGGTCCGAATCCCAGGCCGGGGGCAATCAGGCAAAGAAACGGACTGCGCGTAATGAAAGGTGTGTAGGTATAAATGATCACGAGCCCGAGGATGCCGACCGGTAATATCCAGAGGCCGCGCTCCATCAAAAAGTAAATACCAATACAGGCCACCAGAACAATCGTGACAATTCCGCTCATCAAAGCCAGATGTGCTTTTGTGGGATTATTGGGCAGTGTCTTGGTGCCGCCCGAAAAAGGTGTTGCTTCTGTGACCAGATCCAGCCCGCTTTTGAAATCGTGATATTCGTTGAGCGCGTTGACGCTGATGTGTGCCATCAAAGCACCCGTTAATATCAATACGATGTATAATGGATTGAGAGTAGCGCCCGACCAGAAAGCTGTCGCGATTCCCAAAAGAACACAGGCCGGGGTTAAAATGAGAAAATTAGGCCGCATCGGGCCAATCAATGCGTTACTCATAGGATATCTCTTCTGTTGTTACAGACCATGAACAAAGATTACCTTGCGGCTTCCTCAATGGCGTCCTCGATCGCCTGAACATCTTTGCCTATGGATGGATTAAATAAATCGGTATCGATGCCGCCTTCAATCGTGAAGCTGTCCGCACCGAAATCCACTTTGATTTTATAGGTGCTGTGTCCGGCTTTCCGGCTCATTTTCACGATGCCGTATTCCTTGTTCTGTTCGTCAATGGTATAGGACATCCGGGTTCCCTGGGCGATGGCTGCAGCATACATCTTTTCATAATTCCGATAATCATATTTTATAGGGGCCCGCACAATTTGCGCACACGAAACCAGAAATAAAAGGATGATGAATATGCATATTTTTCTGACCATGGTCTTTTATCCTTAACTCAGATTATTGAATCAAATCAGGTTCATTTTTTTAATACTGACAATTTTCCCTTTACTATCTAAAAAGTTATCATTTCTATGTCAAGTTATTGTTTTGTCTGATGCTGAATTCAGCATTCATCAAATTAATGAAAGTTGTCAGCAAAAATAAATTTCAGTGTGCCGTAACATCAATGGCAGTATCCTTTATTGTAAGTGAATTCCAAAAGTTTACACATTCCCAGCTCACACGCTTTTTTTGCATCACGACAGCCAAGCTCTTTTTGCCCCTGCAACAGGTAAGCCAAACCCCGGTTGTTGAAAGCGCCCGCATAGTTCGGTTTCAGTCTAATCGCTTCATTGAAGTCAGCGATGGCCTGCTGATACTGGCCGAGTTTTCCATAGGCAAGGCCCCGGTTGTTGTAGGCATCGGCATAATCCGGCTTCAATCGGATGACCTGATTGTAGTCATCAATGGCCTGCTGATAGGATCCGAGTTTATAGTAAGCGGTGCCTCTGTTAATTAAAGCAAGCATATAATCGGGCTTCAGGCGGATAGCGTCGTTGAAATGTTGCAAAGCCTCCTTCGTTTTACCGTCCTTTTCTAAAGCAACACCCATTAAATTATGCATCACATAATTATTGTTTGTTACATTCAAAGTGCGCTTGAAAAGTTCAATATCGTTTGTCCAGTAAGTGCATTGATGCCATGTGAATAGGGTCATCATGACAATCGCGACAATTCCCGCCGGCAGTAAAATATTCTTCCGGGTGGTGGGGTGGAAAAATAAAACCGGAAGGCCCCATGCCATCATCATGCCGATGCCGATGGAGGGCAGGTAATGGAAGCGGTCGGCCATGGCCTGGTCGTTGTCCTGGATAATTCCCAGAACAGGAAAAACAATGATTAGAAACCAGAACCATCCGACAAAAAGATGCGGCAGACGTTTCATCATGACCATCACAAAGGAGCTGATGAAAATTATCAAAAAAGCGGCTCCGATGACCTGCCATTCCGGAAAATGCGATGGAAAAGGATAGAAAAAAGCCAAATCATGTGGCCATAATGTTTTTTCCAGATACGTGACAAAAGAAACAAGAGCATTGGACAGACGATCCTCCAGCGGAAAGGAAGTATGGGGTCTGTTGAGACGTAAAACAATTGTGATGACCGTAAAGATTGCGGACAAAACGAAGAAAGGAATTTTTTCTTTCATCTGCCAGAAAATAAAGCTTTCTTTCTTCAAGTCAAAACGACCCAGCGGCCAGTAATCCAGGAGCATCATTACCACCGGCAGTGTCATAAATACTGGCTTGCTCATCAACGCACAGGCAAAACAAAAAAGAACGGGCAGATATCGCCGGGCAGCAGGTTTTTCTGTGTAATAAACATAAAGACACAAGGTCAGGATACAGAAAAAAGCGCTCAAAAGAGTATTGCGGCAAGTAATCCACGCAACCGGTTCCACGTGCAGCGGATGAAGCGCGAAAAGAAACGCGACAAAAGCGCTACGCCAGACAGCACCGGTCATGCGATTGAAAAGCCAGAACAGCAGCAACGCGCTCATGAGATGCAGAATCAGGTTTGTCAAATGGTACCCGCCGGCATGAAGGCCGTAGATCTGATAATCAACCATAAAGGACAACCATGTCAGGGGAATGTAATATTCCGCATGGATGGTGCTGAATGCCCAGCGAATGCCCTTCAGGGTTATTCCTGACTGGATATGGTTGTTCTGTGTAACATAAAGGCTGTCATCAACGAGAAAGAAATCAAATTGATTTGTCTGCCAGAAAACAGAAAGTGTGATAAAAGTCAGGGCAATATAGACAATGAATTTTATTCCGGGAGTGCTGATATTTATCTTGCTTGGCATATAACTTTGTTTAGTTAAAAAATAAATTTATTTCCTGCAGTTGATCCAAATTATTTTCCGACATTTACATTTTATTGCAGTGCCCTTGTTCTTTGGCAAATTTGAATAATTTACACATTCCCAGAGAACAGGCTTTCTGAGCATCAAAACACCCCATGTTTTTGTTGCCCTGCAAGAAATGAGCATAGCCTCTGTTGTTATAGGCATCAGCAAAATTGGGTTTCAGACGGATGGCTTTGTTAAAATCATTGATGGCCTGCTGATACCGGCCGGTCCTGCCATAAGCCAATCCTCGATTGTTGTAACCATCGGCATGTTCCGGCTCTAGACGGATGGCGTGGCTATAATCGTTGATGGCCTGCTGATACCGGCCGAGTTTATAGAATACTGTTCCCCGATTGTTGAAGGCATCGGCATCAACGGGATTGATGCGATTGTAGTCATGAATAGACTTTTGGTACTGACCGAGTTTTTCATAAACCATTGCTCTGTTGAGGTAAGCGTCGGATTCAGAGGGATTCAGGCTGATGGCCTGATTGAAGTCGTGGAGAGCCTGCTGATGCCGGCCAAGCTTTACATAAACCAGTCCCCTGCTGTTGAAGGCATCGCTGGAATAAGGGGCCAGGCTGATTGCATGATTGAAATCGTTCAGAGCGCGCTGATACTGGCCGAGCTTTTCATAAACGCGTCCTCTGCCTACATAGGTATGAGCATAACCAGGTTTCAGACGAATCGATTCGTTATACTGGCTAATCGCTTCCGCTGGCTTTCCTTCCGTGAGCAGGGCGGAACCGAGAACGTTATGCGCCATATAATTGTTCTGCTCTATCTCCAAAGAGTGCCGGGATATGGTGGCGCTGTTTTTCCAGTAGCCGCATTGTTTCCAAGCCATCAGTGCCAAGGCGGCAATCAAAAGCATTCCTGCCGTTGCTAGAATTTTTTGACGCCAGCCTTGGCGGGGAAATAAAAGCGGAACGCTCCATGCTGTCAAGATGAAAATTCCTATGGATGGCAGGTACGTGTAGTTGTCGGACATGGTTCGGTCGCTGTTGAATATGATGCCGATCACCGGGGCGATGGTTATGGCGTACCACGCCCATCCGACAAAGAGAAAGGGCAGTCGTTTCATTGCCATCAGGATCGCAAAACTAATAACAATGATCATCCCTGCGGAACCCAAGACCTGCCAGAGGGGAATCTGATCGGAAAAGGGGTAGAAAAAAGACAGATCACGAGGCCAGAATGTCTTATGGAGGTAAGCCATAAAAGAAAAAAAGGCATTAGCCAGACGGGAAGCAAAAGGGGGACCAACTTCCAGCGGATTACCGCGAACTCGGTGAATGTAAAAAACCGAGAAAACCGATACCATGGATAATATGAAAAAAGGTGTTTTTTCCTTCAACTGCCAAAGTATGAGACTCCCCTTTTTATTTTTAATACCGATGCGCAACCGCGACAATGGCCAGTAATCGAGCAGAATCATAATCACCGGCAGCGTGACCACCATCGGTTTGCTCATGACGGCACAGGCATAGCATAAGAGAACGAGCAGGTATCTTTGGATTGCAGGTTTTTCCGTGTAATAGACGTACAGAAATAAAGTCAGCATCCAGAAAAATCCGCTCAGAACATCCTTGCGTTTGGTGACCCAGGAAACTGTTTCCACATGTAACGGATGGATGGCAAACAGCGCCGCGACAAAAGCGCTTCTCCAGACGGCTCCTGTCATGCGTTTCAGAAGCTCAAAGAGCAATAATGTGCTCAGAATATGAAGAATCAGGTTGGTGACATGATAACCGCCGGTGTTCAATCCATAAAGCTGATGATCGAGCATCAGGGAAATCCATGTCAGGGGGTGCCATAGTTTGGCATGGTCTGTATAGAAAGCCCATAGGACGCCTTTTGGTGTTATTCCGGACTGGATGTCATTATTGCTTGTAACATAAACGGGATCATCTAAACAGATGAAATCATGTTGACTGACCTGTAGAAAGACAGCGAGAGTAATAGCTACTAAAGCCAGGTATATGAGTAAAATCCTGTTTTGGAGATTGATATTCTTTGTCATCATCAGTTGTCAACTTCTCTATCATAGATGAGACTGCAATTCAGCCTTTTTTATGAGGGGCGATAAAATGCCGCACGTCACATATGCCTCTCCCACAACCCAAGCACTGAATTTGTAATTGACAGGCTAACACCTTTTCCCTATATTTTTTAATACGATGAATCCATATATAACACAACTCAGAAACACGTGCATTCTTTTAACAAAATTTCTAAAAGAAAGAATAGACATTGTTGCAATCATTCTGATTGCTGTTTTGATATCCCTGCCGTCGATTTCACCTCTTTTGTCGGGTAATAAAGTTAACCTCAATGCAGATTTTCTTTATTACGCCAGTATGCACGAATCGGTAAGAAAAGCCGTTTTCGAATATCATACCTTTCCCCTGCGATCTTTCTGGGTCGGCGGCGGCTACCCGACTCTTGGTAATCCGGAAGACCCGACGTTAAATCCGCTGACATTAATCACCCTTGTTTTTGGATCCATTATGGGTCTTAAAATAATCGTTTTGATGTCATTGTTAATCGGAGGGATCAGTACCTATTTATTGACAAGGTATATTCTAGGATACACCAGATGGGGGGCGCTTTTTTGCGGACTCGTTATCGGTCTGAGCTTGTTTATTCCTTTAAGAGTGTATGACGGAAACACAAATGAAGTCTATGGTGCCTTTATTCCTTTATGTTTGTTATTGATCGGATTAGTTTGTCGTGGACGAAAGGCTGCGCTTTTAGCTTTGCCTTTCATATTCTACATAATGCTTTCAGACGGCAAACTCAACGCATTAATGGCTTTTCTTTATATAGGCATTTTATGTTTTTTGGAGGTCATTCCTTTCCTGAATATCTTCGGAACAAAAGATTCAAACAAAATCAACGTCAGGCCTCTTAAGATTTTTGTTTGCGCTCTCACGGTAACCTTCTTAATCGGCATGCTGCGGATTCTTCCCGCTCTGGAACTTATCGAAACGCAGGGCGGTTTGAGAACACCCTTCCTTTGGTATATGTCCAATTCGTATGTGCCTCAGCACGTAGTGACGCCAGTGCAGTTATGGCAGAAATTAATAGGCTATGAAAGTATTCATCTTTTGACAATCGGCGTGATCCCTGTTCTGATTGCTCTGGTCTCTTTTATTATGTTTCCTGTGAAGGCATTGCCGTGGGGCATTGTATTGTTCTTGTTTGCATGGCTGACTCTCGCCCATAATGCACCGTTGGATTTGTTAAAGATGCTTTCGAACCTGCCCGTCTTTAACGTCATTACCAATCCGCTTAAATATTTTGCTTTTCAGATCGTCTTTTCCCTGGTCATTGTTGCTGGACAATTTTTCTGGTTGTTGGCCAAAATGCGTCGAAAATGGCAGGAACCTCTATCGGCCATTGCGTTAATCTTTTTAAGTGTATGGTTTTTATATCCCAAAGTATATGAAATACAGGAAAATACATACACTTATGATATTCCGGTGGAACTTCTCATAAAGCAAAATGAATTTTACAATATACAGAGCACGGACACCAGACCTGTTGCGCGCCTTCGGACAGAGCCACTCCATTCCATCGCCTATACAAATACCGTCCGCGGTATCGGTACCATTGACTGGATGGCCGCCATGAAGCTAGACGAAAAAGCAGTACCTCAATACTTCGTGGATGAGGACGGTACCTTCATCCCCAATCCCGAATATCAAGGGGAGGCCTATTTTACTGATATGCAGAATAAAGCGGCACCGGTTTTTCGCCCCAATTCTATTATTGTTCAAGTCAACTTGAAAACGCCGGACATGCTCATCATTAATCAGAACTATCACAGGGATTGGTATACAGACAGAGGGAGAATTTTTGACAAGGACGGTTTAATCGCCCTGCATTTAGATGAAACAGGGACCTACAAAGTGACATTACGATATATCTCCCGAAGTTTTTTTATCGGTCTCATGGTAAGCATTTTAAGCCTGATAACACTGATTTTTGTTTGTTGGAGTTACAAGTCGGGGCGGCTCATGAGATGGTCAATTGAGGCTCCGGTTTGCGTTCGGTGGATGCCCAAATTTATCCTGTGGCTTATACATTAGACATTCATCAAGGAGAAGTACAAGATGAGCAACCGTTCCTGAAAAAATCTTTTTTTCTAAAACGAAGATGAACGGGGCTCATTAATCTGTGAACCTCCCTCATTCATTGGCAATATACAGCACCACTGTTATGATTTTATTAATCAGTCATGCCCATATGTTATGCATTTTTTGCTGGACGATTATCTATTCCTTTGACATACAGGAGCATTCTGTATATGGTTCGTCACAAAAAAAAGTATTCAAAATTTATTTTTTTAATGTCTTGGCCGATATCATCACATATCGGCCATAAAACTAATTACTATGAGTCAGTTATTCAGTTTAGCAAGCACATATGAATTGCTTTGCAACGTATGGCCTCGTTTCCCTTACTATATACCGGGAACCCAAAGATTGTTTAAACCATTCCGCTACTTATTTAATATTACGAACAAATGCAATTTGGCCTGTGTGTATTGTTGTCAAAAGACAAGCATGTCCCAGAACAGACCCGAACTTTCTTGTAATGAAATACTCGGTATTGTCAAAAAGCTACCACGCTATGGGGTGATTGCGTTATGCGGAGGCGAACCTCTTTGCCGGGAAGATTTTCTGGAAATCGTAAAAGGCATCCATCAACTCAAAAAGAAAACAACGCTTCTGACAAACGGATTATTGTTAAATGATGCTGTCATTTGTGGAATAATTCAGAACAAATTGCTTAACATAGGCATCGCCGTTGATGGCGATCAACCAAACTATGAAAAAATAAAAGGAAAGGGTAATTATCCGCTTCTGATGGATAAACTGGACCGATTGACGTTTTATAAAAAAAAATTAAGAACTAGTCTTCCGGCAGTAGATTGGAAAGTTACCGTCTTTCCAGAAAACGTTCGGCAACTTCCCCTTCTTTATAAACAGGCCATCCAGTGTTGTGCAGACACCTTCACTGTTTCGTTGCCTAAAAAAAACGATTTTCAATTCAGTGATTGTCTCCACGGGCTGGAAGTTCTTGATTGCCCTCCTGAACCGGAAGACAATTTTCAATTCCCCGACGATACGCGAATGATCTACGAAGAGTTGTTGTTGATGGGAAAGCATGCCAAAACGAAAATTCGAGTATATCCCCGGTTAAAACATGCTGATGACCTCATCAATTATTTCAATCAATTTGAAATTCAGCAAAGATATGCGAGATGTCGTGAACCATGGTGTGGTTTAGTCATCAGTGTGATTGGTGAGGTTTATCCCTGCTTATCCGTAAAGATTGGTGACATCAGAAAACAATCATTATCCCGGATTCTTTGTTCTCCTGAAAATACCCAATTCCGGAAACGATTAAAGAAGCAGGGAATCTTTCCATTATGCGATGGCTGTTGTTATGCTAAATTAAAACCTGTGAACAAAAAAGGTGGATCTGCTTGTGCGTAAAATACTTTTTATCCATCCGAGAGTCGGTTATATGGATGCCCAGCGCAACAGGCCTGCACCGCCGCTGGGCATTCTTGCCGCAGTCTCGTTTTTAAAAAATACCTATGAAATAAATGTACTGGATCAGCGGCTTTTTTCTTCTGACAGACATTTTTACGACCGCCTTCGTTTTTTATTACAGGAAAAACCTCTTTACGTCGGACTCTCGGTTTATACCGGAAAGATGATTACGTTTGCGCTGGAAATAAGCAAGTATATTAAAGAAAATTCATCTATTCCTGTCGTCTGGGGAGGCATTCATCCTTCTTTATTGCCGAAACAAACACTGGAAAATCCCTACATAGATTATGTTATCCAAGGCGAAGGCGAACTGACCCTGCCGGAATTTTCAGATATGCTGGCGGTACACGGACAAAATCTGCCGCCGATCAAAGGTGTTTGGCTAAAAAAAGAGGAGGGTATCAGTTTCGGCGGTGAGAGAGATTTCGTCAATCTGCAAATGATGCCGGCGATTTCCTACGAACTGATAGATTTAAATCATTATGTCCAATATTATAATGGAAAAAAGTACATCTATTATCAGGCCACGAGGGGCTGTCCCCGTCAATGTGCCTATTGTTACAATCTTGTTTTCAACAAAGGGAAATTTCGTGCCAATCCCGTTGAGAAAATCATCGGTGAAATAAAAAATTTACGTGAAAATTTTTTTTTCGAAGGCATATATTTTATCGACGACAATATTTTCGCCCTTGGCAAGGAATACATCATGAATCTTGGAGAAGGTCTGAGCCGTATCGGACTTTCATGGGCTGTCCAAGGCAGTGACATTGTTGCGCTCAAAGAATATACCGAAGATGATTTTAAAGTGCTTGAAAATTTCGGACTTACAAGATTGACCGTCGGCGTGGAATCGGCATCCGGGAAAATAAGAACGCTCATCAATAAAAAAGGAAATGCGACAGATATTGAACAAGTTATGAGGAGGTTGAGCAAGACAAATATTCTGATCTGGTGCAGTTATATTATCAACTTTCCCGGAGAGACCCTCCAAGATCTCCGCGAGTCGATAAGATTTATTTTGAGATTGCAGAAAATCAACAGGAATGTCCGCAACAGCCCATTTTACAAATACACACCATATCCGGGGACCCCTCTGTATGAGCGGTATAAAGATATTTTCCCTGGTCCTGAAAAGCTGGAAGAATGGGGAAGGGTCGGATATGAAAGAAAACACTCGGATATCTTTGTTGATCATCTCAAGGATCCGGCATTCTTTCAGTCATTATTTTTAACCAGCCTGCTCGATGACAATAAAGTATCCGATTTTTCTGAAAGTAAGCTTTTAATCTGTCTGGCCAATGGTTACCGTCCCATTGCCCGTTGGCGTTTGAAGAAACTATTCTTTAATTTCAATATAGAATTATTTCTTTTTAAAAAGTTTTTTCCTGATATATTTTAACATGCATGATCGTTTCTTTTTTAAGGTATTTGAAAAACGATGAAGTTGACGTTCGTTAAAAAACGCACAAGGATTGTTTAGATGTCCAAAGTGCTATTGATTAAACCGAGGTTGCTGAACATCGAATATACCGGCATCACGCAGCCACTGGGACTCATATACATTGGCGCCACGTTGAGGAAAGCCGGTCATGAACCGAGGATCCACGATTGTGCTATCGACTATCAAGACCTTCATATACTGAAGCGTACACTGGAAAACTGGAAACCCGATTTTATCGGCGTAAGTATCATTATTACTGAACTTAAACAAACCGAAAAAATCATGAAGGTAGTACGCACCATACTTCCCGATGTTCCTTTGACTTTCGGCGGACCATGGCCGACGGCAAATCCTGAAAAAGCACTCAGATCATATGGAGCCGATTTTGTGGTTCTCGGGGAAGGAGAAAAGGTTTTCCCTGAATTGATCAATGCCCTTGATAAAGGCTTGCCGACAGAAACCATACCCGGAACAGCGTCCCTGCTCAACGGTGAAGCAAAGATAAATCCGACCCTTTATCTTTCCGAAGATGAACTGAACACGATGCCCCTGCCCGCCTGGGACCTTCTGGATCATAATCTTTATGCAAGCATGCATTCCATGGACTGTGTTGGTTTCAGGCCTTATATGACAGTGATTACATCCCGCGGCTGTCCTTATCGATGTGCATACTGCCACCACACCATGGGAAAAAAATTCAGGAAGCGCTCTGTGAAATCTGTTCTGGGTGAACTGGAAGAGCTGCGTTTCAAACATGGCTTCAAAGATTTCGAGATCGTTGACGACTGTTTCAATCTGGACCGTGAAAGAATGCTGAAAATCCTTCATGGGATCAAAAATCGACTCGGTGACGTGAAACTTTATTTTCCCAACGGCGTTCGAGCGGATATGCTTGAGCCGGAAGACATCACTCTTTTAAAACAGGCAGGCGCGGTTTCCATGTGTTTTGCGATAGAAACATCCAGTTCACGAGTGCAAAAATTAATTCACAAGAATCTGAATGTTGAGAAAGCATCACGGACAATCACCGAGGCTGTCAACAACGGAATCTACACAACAGGCTTCTTCATGATTGGATTTCCCACCGAAACCCTTGAAGAGGCCTCGGCAACGATTGATTTTGCCATTCGTTCGCCTCTCCATCGGGCCTATTTCTTTAATCCAAAGCCATTCGCGGGTACAGAACTGGCAGACATGGCACAGAATATCCTGAAGGACAGGAATAGCGACATCGAATTGTTCGATAACAGTTATTTTGTCAGTTCTATCAATATTTCGGCCATGTCGGACAACGAATTGGAAAGACTCTTTCAAAGTGCCTACAGGCGTTTTTACATCAGTCCTCAAAGAATCATGAGAAATGTTCTGCGGCATCCGAGATTTTTTTCACTTCCACGGTATGCTTTCATCGCTTTGTTGAAGATGCTGTCTATGAAATTCAATACAAGATAATAACGGGGCTGTTCTGCCTGTGGCGGGCGCATCCAATATCTGGCGACGGGATTAGAAGGTGTTGAATAAAAAGTTACATTTACCGTTACACGTCTAATCCTATTTTAATTTATCAGAAGCACTCGTGGATCGATTTACAGGCAAAGGAACATTATCGGGTAAATCACCAGGAATCAAAATGAAAGAAAAGTTGATCCATCCAGAATTCCATCCAGAATTCCCTTGACATAAGAAATCGGGTTTCCTATGTTACGGCAAACAACAATTCATTTTTATAACAATTTACAATATAATCCATAACGTGCGAAATAATATCGATATCCTTTTAATGCAACCTCCTCATCAGCAGGACGCAAATGTTCCCTATCTGGGACGCGAGATGCCCCTGGGGATTGCCTATCTGGCCGCCTATATGGAAAAGGCCGGTATTTCGGTCGAAATACTGGACCTGAACATTAGCGAACATCCGTTACTGGAACTGGAAGAAGCCCTCAAAACGCTGTGTCCCCGGTTTGTCGGCATATCATCGTTCACGGTGGATATCCCGGGTGCTGATACGCTGGCCGGTTGCTGCAAGTCAATCCTTCCCGGTGTCACGACCATTGTCGGCGGCATTCACGCCACAGCCCTGCCGCAAAGGACGCTTGCTGAGTGCGAACACTTTGATTATCTGATCCACGGACAGAGAGAGGTGCCGCTGACGCGGCTGATTCAATCCATCAAGGGGCATCAGGATGTTCGCGGCATCAACGGACTGGCGTACAGAAACAACGGCACGATCACGGTCAATCCTTGCGATCAGTATCTGTCTCTGGATGATCTGCCTTTTCCGGCGCGTCACAAATTAAAAATCGATGCCTACGCCCCGCATCCTCAGAAGTACATAACCCTGCCCAACACCGGTATTTTCAGCAGTATTGGCTGTCCGTTTCGGTGTTCCTACTGTTCCGTCCATCTTGTGCATCCCCGCTTTACGGCAAGATCTCCGGAGAACGTCGTCCGGGAAATGGAGGAATGTGTTCAGCGGTACGGTATCCGGGATTTCCGGTTTTTCGACGATTGTCTGACCGTCGACCGGAAACACATCACGGATATCTGCAACCTGATCATCTGTAAAAAATTGAAGCTGCACTGGAACTGCCAGAGCCGGGTCGATAAGGTGGACAGGGAGCTTCTCGCGCTGATGAAGAAAGCCGGCTGCCATCAGATTACGTACGGAATCGAAACAGGCACGCGGAAAGGATTGCAGCTGATCAACAAGAAAACGACACTGGAACAGGCGGAGGCGGCCATTCAACACACAAAGGAGGTCGGATTAGAAAGCGGGGGAAGTTTCCTGCTTGGGATACCGGGCGAAACGGTCGAGGATATACGGGATACCATTGCTTTCGCGCGCAAGCTCTCGCCGGACATCGCAACTTTTTATATCGTCAAAGCGTATCCCGGAACCGCGCTTTTTGAAAAAGCAATCGAAAAGGACAGGGAGGCGCAGATCAACTGGGAAGACTATATCATCCAGGGGTCCCCGCTGTTTGATATCGGTATCCCGAAGGAAACCATGCTCGCTCTGGTCGAGGAAGCGTATCATCGTTTTTATTTCCGGCCGCGCTATGTTTGGCAGCGGCTGAAAAAGATTTTCAGGTCGCCCCGGCGTGAAGCGAGAATCGCTTTCAAGGGGTTTCTGATGGTTGCCTCCTATTTCAGGAGGCGATGACCGAACAATATGTGTTCCATTCTTTTATCACGTCCGGCAGATGATGCGGACAGGACTTTCATCACATGAACCTTCAAAATCCACAAAAGTTCAATTTGCAAGCGATATCCATTATCAGGACCCTATTCAGGGTTATCTTAACCTGGGCGGCGACCCTTGTCATTCTGGCCTTTATTTTTTCCAGGATCCATCCCGCAGACGTCCTTGCCCTGCTGAAGAAGGCGGACATCGGATACCTGAGCTTGGGCATTCTTTTTTCACTTCTCGCTCACGTGTTCTTCTCCCTGGCGAGATATCAGAATATGATCAGGCTTGTGGGCGGACGCCTCTCCTGGGGCGAAGCCGTGATGCTCAGGATGGGATGCAATGCCGTCAAGGGTGTCCTGCCCTTTAAAACCGGGGAACTGGCTATGGTGGCTTATATGAAAAAGATGCACCATCTTTCCTATCCCAGAGGCTTCTTTTCCGTTTTATTCGGCAATGTTTTCAGTTTGATCGTGCTCCTGCTTTTTTTCTCGGCCGGCGGTATCTTCTATTTCAGCAACCGGCATCAAAGCATTATCTTTGCCCTGACGTTCATGCTGTTTTTTTTAGTACTGATTCTTTTAAGTTTCCGGCGTATGCCGCCGTCCGTGGCCGGATTTTTAAAAAAACATTTCCGGCTGCCTGAAGATCTGGCGTCTTTCATGGAAATATATGATCCCGCGACGATGAAGAATATTTTTTTTCATTCGCTGGGCATCGAAGGCTCTAAATTGCTCATCATTTTCACCGTATTAAAATCGCTCCAGATAGACATTTCGTTTGACGCGCTATTGCTCTGGGGGTCCGCGACCATCCTGGCTGCTTATTTGCCTGTGACTTACTGGGGACTGGGCGTCAGGGAAGCAACGGTTCTGTTTCTCTTTGCGGATTACGCGACCCCGGATAAATTACTGGCCGGCGGGCTTTTAATCACTTTTGTGGACAGCGTTCTTCCCGTTTTGTTGGGATTATTCTTTATCAAGCCATTTCTGGACAATCTGTTCAGTGGCAAAAAAGCGGGAACAAACACCATAGACAGGTGAAAACTTGACGATTTTTCACGTCTTATAAAATTATTTCCTGTGTGGTACAGGGATGCACAGTCTGCACACGTGAAAGATATCTTTTTTCATTGACAAAAATGTTATGAATAGATTGTTGATTTGTGTGTAACGTGTTATCTGTCGGATACGTGAAGAAATAAAATGAGAATTGCATGCGTTTTTAATCCATTCAAATATAAGCTGCATGAGGAAAACCTGAAAATTGTTCAGCGGTACTTCGGGCTTTTCCCTCCACTTTCGCTGGCGTGGGTGTGCGCCATCGCTGAGAAAGCCGGGCACGACGCCCTGCTGATCGATGCCCGCACGCTGCGTTTGACCAAAGAGGATGTGCTGGACCGTCTGAAAGCGTGGAAACCGGACATCCTCGGCTTCATGATGACGACCTACATGTTTCGGGAAACGCTGGAATGGGTGAACTATCTGAAGAAAAATCTCAAGGTGCCGGTGATTATCGGCGGATACAACCTGAGGGTTTATCCGCAGGAATCCGTTTCCGTTGACGGGCCTGATTTCGGCTGCTTCAACAGCGCGTATGACACCCTGCCGCGTCTTTTGGAGGAACTGGCGGGGCAGCGCCGTTTCCACGACGTGCCCGGTCTGATTTACAAGGAAAACGGCCAGGTCCGGATGACCCCTTATGAGAGGGAACCGAATTTCAATGACTATCCGAATCCGGCCCGGCATCTTCTGCCGAATGATCTGTACGCGGAATTTACAACGGAAAGAAAGAATTTCACCGTCATGGTAACCAGCAAAGGCTGTCCGAACGGCTGCCTTTTCTGTGAAGCCGGTCATACGGCCTACAACCCGCGGAGTCCCGAGACGGTGATCCGTGAAGTGCAGGAGTGCTACACCCGGCACAATATTCGCGAAATCGACTTCTTTGATTATGATTTTTGCGTTGACCGCCGGCGGATTGAAGCCATCTGCGACGGGATGATCAAAAGCCATCTGGATGTGACGTGGGCGTGCCGCGCCCGTATCGATTATGTTGATGAAGCGCTGCTCGGCAAGATGAAGTCGGCCGGTTGTTCGCGCATCTATTTCGGCATTGAGTCAGGTGTGCAGGAAATTCTTGACCGGCTGAACAAGGGCATCAGCCTGCAACGGATTCGCGACACGATAGAAATGACCAGAGGCTTTGGGATCAGGGCGCTTGGTTTTTTTCTTGTCGGTTCACCGGGGGAAACGCGGGAAACCTTCCGGCAAACCATCAAGTTTGCCAAATCGCTGAAGCTGGATTATGTGCAGTTTTCCAAACTGACCGCCAAGCCGCTCACGCCTTACTGGCGGCAGATGGTCGGGGAAACCGGTTTTGATTACTGGCGGGAATACATCCTCGGCCATGTGGAAGACAAACCCCTTCCACGCCCCTGGACTTCCCTGACCAATGAAGAGATTGATCACATCACGAAGAAGGCCTACCTGATGTATCATTGCCGGCCGATGTTTCTCCTGCATCACACTCTGCAGGTGAAAAGCTGGAGCGAGTTCCGGCGGAAATTCTTCGCCTTTCTCGAGATGATCTTCCGCCAGGAGCGGGTCAGCACCCTTGATGAAAACTTCGTGGCTTATCCGGAAAACAGAAACAGGATTTCAATGTGTCGGGCAGATTTCAAGCATAAAAAGCCTGCCTGAAATTTCCTCGCCGTGAGTGCGTTTTTTTTGAAAATTTATTTTGAGAAAAATTTTTTCGCCATTGCGCAAAAACAATATTGAATCCGACGGTATATAATTTGTCCGTCTTGAAGGAACTATTGATTGCGGGGTTAAAACATTCGGCAAACAGTCATGAATTTTAGGCTTGACATTTGTTTTTGGGCTGTATATAGAGTACTACACGTTAAAAACTATTCACCAAAATTTAGATGGTTCATTATTATATTTAAGGAGTCCTTTTGGGGATGCAAATTCACTGTAATCAGACAGGGGGGAGGTTTTTCTTTTACGGGAAAATATTAACCTCGTTGTTTACAGCTGTTTTATTTATTGCCCTGTCGTCTTCCGTGAGTTTTGCGCCGACGAAAATCAGCCCCAAACCTTCTAAAATGAGTGACTCCGAGCTGGCCGATATTGACGCTCAGGCTTTTTTTAAAATAGAGCATTTTGCCAGTACGGATGAATTCTGGTCGTCACCCACTTTTATTTCTTCGTCCCAGGATTGGGTGAGTGGTACAGAATACACCAGTTACCAATGGCCGGTGTACCATCGCTACAGTACCGGCAGCCAGAATGTGATTCGGATCAGTCTGGATATGGAAGTTCAGGCGCACGGTTTTGTCGAGAGCCAGAAGATGGGTTATCGCTACGGTATGCAGGGGGGCGCAACGGGAGTTAATCAATGGGGTTGGGATATCGATTTTCCGAATTTCTGGATGGGCGACCGCAGTTCCAGCGGCACAGGCGCGCCACTCATCCTGGATGGTCTTATTCTGGATTTCGGTTTTGACAATTTTGGAAATAATGCTACCCGGACGCTCAACTACATCGAAGTGGGCAGTATGCATACTACTGGCAATGTTACACAAACCCTGACAAAAGTTAACGGGCTGTTCGTCACAGGCGGCACCGGAACGAACAATGGCATTTGTTTAAGGCAAACGGCATCAGGAACGAGAGTGGTGAATTTCAACAACGATGTCTTTACATTTGTTTTTGCCAACAAGTATAATTATGAAACGCATACAGGAGGCACCCCTCCTCTCGGTAACGTGGAGGGGACTTTTGTCAAAATTCCTAACTACCATACGGATGATAACCTGCACAGACCGGGTGATGGAGGCGTTTGGTGATAAATTATCCGTCGGCGGCAGCGCCGCGGTTTTATGAAAAAAAGCAGTAAGTGATTTCGTTGGATTGGGAGTAGAAACAGAAGTAATGAACCATGCTGAAGAACAAACCGGTGTACGGGCTTAAACGGAAGAAGTCAGCTTTAAAGCCCGTTTAAGCAGGGTAAACGGTTTTTTCGTCAGCGCAACAAAAAATCTTTGGGAGGAGAGAAGATGAAGAAAGTTTTATTGTTTGCAGTATTAGCTATGTTTTTGATGGTTCCCATGTCATTTGCCAAGACCGCCATTACCGAAAGCGATCTGGCAGCCGTAACAGCCCAGGAAGGCGTCACGATCAATTTTGATTGTTTCACCGTTGGTGCTATTTCTATTGATGTACAGTCTTGGGGCGACTCCGATGGTTGCACCACCTGCGGCGGTTTCACCAGCACAGGTTGGGTCGGCGCTGAAATTGACATGTCTTCGGATTTTGTCAGCATTTCCGGCGATATGACCATTGATGTCGGTACCAACTCTGGTGGTGTTACCGCTCTGGCAATCGGTCTGCCCACCCTGAATCTGGTCGGCAGCATGACCCAGGTTGTCAAACTGGCCAACAATGCTCAGCTGACCGGTGGTAGCGTACTCGGTACGGCCTATATGTCAGGTCTCAGCGTCAGCCCCAGTGGTGTTTTGATTATTCATGCCCACTAATGTGAAGTAAAAAAGGCGTTTTTTTAGCCGCCAGGAACCTGTGTAAGCGGCATGAGCAATCCCGCCCGTGCCGCTTGCACATCCTTTCAAAAATGGAATTCCCGTTTGCACAGGGAAAAAGAAAAAAACTGAAATCACTTGCTGCACTAGAACGTAGAACAAATAAAAAAAATGAAGTAACTGTGCCAGGAAAGCTCAGGGATAATGAAGCTCAAGCATAAGGAAGATCGATGAAAAGATTTTTAACATTCGGGATAGTTGCTTTATTTGTTTTGATGCCGCTGGTTTCATCGGCCAGAACGGTCGTTGCCGATGACGAGCTGGACGCTGTCACCGCCGAAGCGGGAGTCACGATCGTTTTCACCGACCTCAATGTCAATAATACAACTCTGGCCTCAGTGGCCTGGGGGGACACGGATGGTTTTACCGGCTATACCAGTTCGGGATGGCTGGGTATTACGGGTGTGAACGGTGCCAATATTGTCATGACCGGCAATCTCAGCACGATAAATGGTACGATGGATATTGATGTCGGTTCCAGCGGCACTGCGTCCATATTAAGAATTGGACTGCCAAATCTGAACCTGGGTTGGATGAGTGTCAACGCAACGCTTGTCGAAAGCAGCAGCGAGACGCTGACCGGCACGCCTCTTTGTTTTATGGAAGTGCCGAATTTTATAACTGAAGTCAGGGGGACTGTCCGGATTTCAGCGCATTAATTTAAGAATTCTGCTGTACGGTGATATGTTGATGATAAACCATAAAATCAGAAAAATAATCATCCTGGCATCGATTTTTTTGCTGGTATGCTCATCTTTTGTGTATGCTGAAAAAAAAGCGATCACCGAAGCAGATCTGGATCAGGTGACCGCCGAAAGCGGCATAACCATCGGGATGGACGTCACCGTCCGGATGGTGATCGGTAGTGATGATAATTCTTCAGATTATTTGGGAATTTATCAGACTGCCACGCGATCAGAAGGGATTTTTGCCAATGATCTTAAGGTTTACCTTGGTACGGCTTATGGAGGTTCCGCTGCTGCTAATGAATATGCCGGTTTCCCCATTTCCACCAATGTGATAATGGATGTCGGCTCCAGCGGAACCAAAACCTGGCTCAATATCAGCGGGCTGACCATGCCCGCCGCCGAAAACGCCCTTCGTGTCCGGTTACGCGATATTAAGGTACGTGATGCCGAGACAACCGATTATTATTTATTTTCGCACGCCTATCTTCTGGGGCTGAATATTGGCAGAGAAATCCATAAGGAATGGGGGGGGGAAACTATTAATTTGATGCCGAGTGCTCCGCCCTTTGTCAGAATCTCCAACAGCGGCAATTCCGGCATCGAGATTCAATCGGAGATGGCTGTATTTTTGGACGCGTTGAGAATAAGATATGCTCCTGACTCTCCGGATGTGGCCGGCAACCGCTTTCAAGTGAATGACGTATTTGTTTACGGGCATACGAATTTCGACGATTATATGCGAGGCGATTATGCCGCCTCGGGCGATCCTGTTGACTGGAATGATTATCCGAATCCAACCGGTGAACTTTACGGAAACGCCAAAATCGGGGGCTACATTCCGACCTATAACTACGACACCAGCAGCCATGACGCTACCGTCAACGGTTACCGGTATTTTCCGGCAACGATTGATGTCGGTTCGAGCGGCACGACGACGTTGCTGAGAATGAATCTGCCCATGGCGATGTCAGCGAAAATCGCCAGGATGGAAATGGGTACCGGCGGCAATGCCACCACTTACACCAACCTGGGTTCGACGTCTCTTGATAATTGCGCGTTTTACAAAGTCCAGATGACGCTCCGGAATACGTATTAAATAAAAAAATCGTTTTGATGATCCGCAATGTAAATTTTATCGTTTTAATTCAAGGTCTGCAAAACAACTTCCAGCTCAAAATAAACAGGCTGTAATATTCAAGGAGGGAACTTTTACGTGGGAGCATTGGTGATCGCCGCTTTGTTCGCGGTAATTGTTTCTTTTACGTCGAGTGTTTTTCCCCTTCAGGATCAGCCGAAATCGGAAATTAATATTGCCATGCCCGGTCCCGGTGCCGGACACATCCGCACGTACGTCAATCCGGCCGCCGAACTGAACAAGGGACACCTGATCAAACAGGGTTATGATTTTTCCTGCGGTTCCGCCGCTCTGGCCATTGTTCTTAATTTTTATCTGGGAGAAAAATTTACCGAAAGACAGGTGATCGCGGGACTGATGCACTATGGCGACGAGGCCCAGATCGCCAAACGCCAGGCTTTTTCACTGCTGGATATGAAAAAATTTGTCAATGTGCTGGGGTATGAAGGTGAGGGATACCGGGCGGAACTGGAGGATTTGCAGGTGCTGACCACGCCGTGCATTATCCCCATCAAAATATTGAATTACCGTCATTTCGTGGTTTTCCGGGGAATTCACAAGGGCCACATTTTTCTGGCTGATCCCTGGCGGGGCAATATCAGCTTTACCCTCGATGAGTTCAAGGACATCTGGTATGAAAAGGTCATGTTTGTCATTTCGCCGCCCGAGGGCATGCCGACGCTGAAAGCCCTGAAATTAAAACCGCAGGACCTCGTTTATATTGACGAGGATGCCGCCCTGCAATTTATTCTGTACGATAAAACCAGCGCGGATCTGGCCGCCTCTGAAAGGGAATATAAACTTTTTGTTGATGTTCCCGGCAAATTCCAGTATTACCGGGCAAAGAAATAATACAAAACCATTTCTTTTATTTATGAACGGACCATGATCCGGTTGGTGTCGTTTTACCCGCGTTTAAAATTCTTTGCTGCGTATGAAGTTCACCGCGTTGCGGAATATAAAAAGCCCCTGTCCCTCATCGGGCTGTTTTTCTCTGGTCCAGCGGGGGTGATTGAAACCGCAGAGATAGGCTTCCGGATGGGGCATCAGACCGAAGAGCCTGCCCGATTCGTTGCAGATGCCGGCGATCGCGTTGACCGAGCCGTTGGGATTGTCCGGGTAGGTCATGGAAGGCAGGCCTCTGCTGTCACAGTACTGCAGGGCGTAAAGATTTTTCTTCCCGATTTTCCCGAGGACCGCGGCATTTTGGGGAATGAACTTTCCTTCGCCGTGCCGCACGGGCAGGTACATGATGTTTGCGCCGCGGGTGTAAACGCAGGGGCTTTGCGGGTTTGCTTTCAGGTAAACCCAGCGGTCTTCAAAACGTCCCGAATCGTTGTAGGTTAAGGTGGCGCTCTGGTTCGCGTATTGGTTTCCCAGTGCCGGAAGAAGCCCCAGTTTAATCATCAACTGAAATCCGTTGCAGACACCCAGAATCAATTTCCCGTCGCGAATGAATTTAAGGAGCTGGTCAAACAGCAACTCCCGGCTTTCCCTGACGTCGGCGCAAAGAAAGCGGTTGGCGCCCGCCTTGGCCGAACCCATATCATCACCGTCCAGAAAACCGCCCGGCAGATTGAGAAACGTGTAATCTTCCAGACGCTTCTCTCCATAAAGCAGCTCGCTTAAATGAACGATATCGGCGGTATCGGCGCCGGCCATTTTGCAGGCGTGAGCCATTTCCATTTCGCAGTTGGTGCCGTTGCCGGTCAATACGATTGCTTTTACTTTGCGGGACATAGTTGAATCCTGTATTAAAAATTTAGTGTTTTCTGCCACGCTCTCTTGAGCGCGCTGATTTTTTCGCAGATTATGATTTTATTTTCGATGCCGGTAATCGTCAGTGTGTCGTCACCGGTGACCACGCCGATCTTTCCGATGACGCTGCCCTTCATGAATTTTTCAAAACTATTTTGGTGTTCGGGCCGGATGGTCACGACCAAACGGCTGGCTGATTCCGAAAATAAAATGCAGTCGTTTCTTTTCTTGCCGAGGTAGGGAACGGCCTGCAAATCAACCGTCATTCCCAGCATGCCGGCCAGTGCCGTTTCAGCCAGCGCCACGGCCAGTCCGCCATCCGAACAGTCATGACAGGACGCGACAATTTCCGCCTGGATGGCCTGATGCAGGGAGCGGTAAATTTTCAGAGCTTTCCGGGCATCCACTTTGGGCGCGGTGTTGCCGATGAAACGCTTCATGGCGAACCATTCCGAGCCGCCCAATTCTTCCGACGTTTCGCCGACAATATAAACCAGATCCCCCGGTTGCTTGGCGTCCATGGTGACGGCTTTGCGGACATCCCGGATGGGACCGATGACTGAATAGAGAATCGTCGGTGGAATGGAAATTTTTGTTTTGCCGATCTGATAGTCGTTTTTCATGCTGTCCTTGCCGGAGATGCAGGGGACGCCGAAGGCTGTTGTGTAATCGTAAATGGCCATGTTGGCGCGGACGAGCTGCGCCAGTTTGTATTCGCCGTCCGGCGTTTTTTCGGACTGAACCGGATCGCACCAGCAGAAATTATCCAGCCCCGCCAGGTTGTCGATATCGGCGCCGACCGCCACCGCGTTGCGGATCGCTTCATCAATGGCGCAGGCGGTCATGTGATAGGTGTCGATGTCGCTGTAACGCGGGCAGATACCGTGCGCGACAACCACGCCTTCCATGGAATCCAGTAAAGGCCGGATAACGGCGGCGTCCGACGGGCCGTCATTTTGCGCGCCGACAAGCGGCTTGATCACCGATCCCCCCTGAACCTCGTGGTCGTACTGACGGACGACGGATTCTTTCGAACAGATGTTGAGCCGTGCGAGCATTTTTTTGAGTTCAGGCCCGTAATTTTTCAGCGGTGTCAAACGGGGTTCCCGGTTCTTCGGCTTTTTCCATCGGGCTTTCAATTGCATTTGCGGAACGCCGTCATGCATAAAGTCCATATCCAGATAAGCGACTGTTTTGCCGCCGTACAGCACGTGAAATTTTCCCGAGTTTGTAAATCTGCCTATGACGGTGGCTTCGACATCCATCTTTTTCGCCAGTTCCAGAAACGGGGTGATTTTTTTTGGATCAATCGCCAGGGTCATTCTTTCCTGCGCTTCCGAGATCAGAATTTCCCAGGGTTGCAGACCGGCATATTTCAGGGGCGCGTGAGTCAGATCCAGTTCGCAACCGCCCGAGTACGTGGCCATTTCGCCCACGGAAGAGGAAAGCCCTCCCGCGCCGTTGTCGGTGAGCGCGCGGTATAATCCGCGGTCGCGCGCGACCAGCAGAAAATCGGTCATTTTTTTCTGGGTGATGGGATCGCCAATCTGGACCGCCGTTACCGGTGAGCCTTCGTGCAGTTCTTCGGAAGAAAAGGTCGCGCCGTGAATGCCGTCCTTGCCGATTCGTCCGCCCGTCATGACGATCAGATCACCCGGTTTGATTTCTTTCTGATGCGTCGTTCTTCCGCCGATGCGGGCGGGCATGATGCCGGCGGTGCCGCAATAGACAAGCGGCTTGCCCAGGAATCGTTCATCAAAAACGATGCTGCCGTTGACAGTGGGAATGCCGCTTTTATTGCCGCCGTGCTCCACGCCTTCCCGTACGCCTTCATAAATACGGCGCGGATGAAGAATGCGCGGCGGCAGTTTCTTTTTGTGAAACGGCGACGCAAAGCAGAACACGTCGGTATTGAAGATCAGCTTCGCGCCCAGACCGGTGCCGAACGGATCGCGGTTGACGCCGACAATGCCGGTAAGCGCTCCGCCGTAAGGATCAAGGGCGGAAGGTGAATTGTGCGTCTCCACCTTGAAGACCAGATTGTAATGGTCGTTGAATTTGATGATGCCGGCGTTATCCACGAAAACGGAAAGACAGAAATCTTTCTTGCCCTTCGCCTTGCGGATCTTTGCCGTGGAACCCTTGATGCAGGTTTTGAAAAGCGAATCAATGGTCATTTTCTTTTTGCCGTCGGTGTAACTGATCCGGCTGTTGAAAATTTTGTGCTTGCAGTGTTCCGACCAGGTTTGCGCCAGGCATTCGAGCTCAACGTCGGTCACCTGCTGGCTCAACCCCATCTTTTTGCGTGCAGCGATGGTCTTCGGGTTGCGATAATAATCACGGATGGCCCGCATTTCCCGCAGATTAAGCGCCAGAACGCCTTCTTTACTGATTTGCAGCAGCTCGTCGTCTTTAGCTTCAGCCAGGTTGAATTCCTGCACCACGGGAATGGCCTTTTCGGAGACCTGCGGAATGAAAGCGGGAATGCCGCGGGCGTAATCAAATTCTTTTCCAGAAACGATCAGATGACGTTCAATCAAATCGTTGGCTAAAAGGCCGGACGCTATCTTTTCCGCGTCCCGCGCGGTAATTTTTCCCTGGATCAAATACTGACGGGACGTATGAACGG
>Ga0116141_10000012_pt1 | contig 126152 bp, 114 predicted proteins | sample AD_UKC097_MetaG_FD_89744 | JGI IMG/M metagenome (GOLD analysis project Ga0116141, IMG submission 89744) | Active sludge microbial communities of municipal wastewater-treating anaerobic digesters from USA - AD_UKC097_MetaG | ecosystem: Engineered > Bioreactor > Anaerobic > Digestate | place...
CCCCGTCCGGCGGCCCGGTGCCGGATGGAGGAACGGCGGGCGGTTACAAGCGGGACCGGCAGGGCCGGGTGGTCGTCAGCCGCGCCGATCCGGAGGCGCTCGCCCGGCTCGCCAGCGCCACGGGTGGCGAGGCGCTGCAGGCGCTCTCGGCCGCCACCAACCCGGAGAAGATCGCCGCCCGGGTGCGCGAGATGGAGCGACGGGCCGTGGACGGCGAGGTGGTCACCACCCTCGCGGAGCGGTTCCAGTGGCCGCTCGCCCTCGGCGCCGTACTGCTGCTCGCCGCGCTCGTCCGCACCCCGTTCGCGCCCCGGCCGGCCGGAAAGGAGGAGCGATGAAGGGCGCACCGTTCGTCGCCGGGCTCCTCCTGCTCGCCGCTGCGGCACCGCCGCCGGAGACGCCTGTCCCCGGCGAGCGCTGGCTCTTCAACCCCGGGGAGAGAACGCGCGCCGGTCTCGCCGGTTGGAACGATGGCGAGGGTGCGGAGACCTCCCGGGAGGCGTTCGAACAGGCGCTCCGCCTCGCGCCCGATACCGTGGAGACCCGTTTCAACGCCGGCACGGCCCGTCTCGTCACCGGCAGCGAGGCGGCGGCACCGCTGCTCGAGGAGGCAGCGCGAGAGGCCGGCGCGGCGCTCGCGCCCCGCGCCTGGTACGACCTCGGCAACGCCCGGCTCGGTGCGGGCGACGCCGCCGGCGCCGTCGCCGCGTACGTGGAGAGCCTGCGCCGGGATCCCGCCTCGCTCGACGCCAAGCACAACCTGGAGCTGGCGTTGCGGGCACTCGCCGAACAGCAGTCGAACGGGGCGAACGGCCAGGGCGATTCGCCGCCGGAGAACGACGAGAAGGGCGGCGAGGGCAGCCCGCCGGAGCAAGGCGGCGAGGAGCCGCCTCCGAAAACCGGACAGAGCCCGCAGCCCGAGGAGTTCGACCCGCAGCCCGACATGACGCCGGAGCAGGCCGAGGCGCTGCTCGCCGCGGTCGAGAGCCTCGAGCGCGAACAGCGGCGCCAGGAGGCCGAACAACGGGCCGCGCAGCGGCCGCGCGTGGAGATCGACTGGTGAGCAATCGATTCGCGTTCATGGCGCTCGCGCTCCTCTGTCTCCTCCTGCTGCCGCTTTCGGCGGCCGCCGCGGACGCACCCCGGATCACGGCCCGGCTGGAGCCCGAGGTGGTCGGTCTCGACGAGACCGCCACCCTGGTCGTCGAGGCCGGCGCCGAAGGGTTCGGCTCGCTCCGGATCGGCGCGCCCTCCTTCGCGCTGGAGAACTTCGAGATCGTCTCCGGTCCCTCCCGTTCCGAGAGCTTCCGCTTCGTCAACGGCGAATCGAACCGGAGCGTGAGCTTCCAGTGGCGGCTTCGCCCGCTCGCCCCGGGACCGGCGCACGTCCGCGGCCTCACCCTCCAGATCGGCGAGAGCCGGCACCAGCTCGACGACCTCGAAGCCCGCGTCGAGGTGGAGGCCCCGCCCGGGCGACAGGCGCCGGCGGCACAGGACCCGTTCGATTCGTTCTTCCCCCAGCTCTTCCCGCGCCGGGAGGCGCGCCCCACGGGCCCGGCCCCGAAGATCCGGCTCCAGGCGGTGGTCGACCCGCCCCGTCCCTACGCCGGCCAGCAGGCGGTCTACTCGCTCTACCTGCTCACCCAGGCCGACATCCGCAGCATCCAGGCACGGGCCCTGCCCGAGTTCCAGGGCTTCTGGACCCGCGACCTCGAGCTGCCCAGGCAGCCCCGCCCGGAGTGGGTGGAGATCGGCGGCGAGCGCTTCGGCCGCGTGCCCCTCCTGCGGAAGGCGCTCTTTCCCCTCGCGCCGGGGCCGATCGAGATCGGCCCCGCGACGATCGACGTCGTCGCCAGCATCGCCGAGCTCGCGGCGTTCGGTGCCCCGTTCGGGCGCCTCACCGAGGTGCGGCGATCGAGTGCTCCCCTCGTCGTCGAGGTGCGGCCGCTCCCCGCGGCGCCGGAAGCGTTCCGGGGAGCGGTGGGCAGCTTCCGCCTCGATGCGACGCTCGACCCGCCTGCGGTGACCGCCGGGGAAGCGGCCACGCTGATCCTCACCCTCACCGGCAGCGGCAACCTCCGCTCCCTCCCCGATCCGCAGCTCGACCTGCCGGCGGGGATCCGCTCCTTCCCCCCCGAGAGCCGGAGCGAAGAGCGGCTCGACCGGGGACGGCTGGAGAGCAGTCGCACCTGGCGCTACGTCCTGGTGCCCGAGCGCTCCGGTTCCCTGCCGGTCCCTCCGGTCGAGATCACCTACTTCGACCCCGAGCACGCCTCCTTCCGGCGCACCAGCTCCCCGGCGCTCGTTCTCACCGCCCGGCCGCGCCCCGAGGAGGAGGTGGCAGCCGCAACGCCACCCCCTTCGGTGCCGGAGGCGCAGCCGGCCGATCCCGAGACGGGGCTGCCGGCGCCCGCTGCCGCGCTCCGTACGCCCGGAGGGCCGTTTTTCCTCCTCGCCGCGATCGTCGTCCTGGGCCTCCTCGGGCTCGCCTGGCACCGGCGGCGCTCTCCCCGCTGGCAGTCGCAGCGCCGGCTCCTCGCCCGGCTCGCGGCCGCCCGCTACGAGACCCGGCCGCGGCAGGCCGCGGCCCGGATCGAGGAGGCGTGGGGCGAGTACCTCGGTGAACGGTGGCACCTGCCGCCCGGAACCCCGGTCGCCGACTGGGGGCACCTGCTCGCCGGGCAGGGGGTGCATCCCGGCCACGCCGAGGAGCTCGCGGCGTTTCTCGCCGACATCCACCAGCTGCGATCCGCGCCCGAGCTCGCGGCGACCGAGGCGCTCGCCGGCGACCTGGTCGAGCGGTCGCGGGCGCTCGCGCGCCTCCTGCGCTGAGCGCGTCGCGCCTCAGCGGTCGAAGCCGCGAGCCGCGAGCGCCAGGTCGGTACGCAGATCGAAGAGGCGCTGATCGAGCCCGACCGGGTAGGTGTGGGGGTTGACGAACCGCTTGATCCCCACGTGGAACTCCGCGAGCTCGCGCTGGACCCGCTTCCGGGCCTCCGCCTCCCCGGCCAGGACTCCCACCCGGGAGCCCGCTCGCAGCACCGGCGTCAGGAGATCCTCCCCCTCGGCCTCCGGCGGCACCCGCTTCCGGCGGGTGAGATCGAGCGGATCGATGAGCGTCGGCGGCGCCGCCGGCCCGAGCAGCTCGTCGTAGATCAGGTCGCCGATCGCCTCCCCGGCGAGACGGTACCGTCGCACCTGCTGGATGCCGGGGTTGGTCACCTTGATCGCCTGCTCGGAGAGCTTGAGCTTGTACTCCCACTCGCCCCCCTCGGCGCGCAGCGCGGTGAGCTTGTAGACGCCGCCGAGCGCGGGCTCCTCCCAGCCGGTGACGAGGCGGGTTCCCACCCCCCAGACGTCGATCCGGGCCCCCTGGAGCTTGAGGTTCTCGATCAGGTGCTCGTCGAGATCGTTCGAGCCGACGATCACCGCCTTCGGGAAACCGGCGGCGTCGAGACGGCGGCGGGCCTCGGCGCTCAGGTAGGCGAGATCGCCCGAGTCGAGGCGGATGCCCACCAGCTCGTGGCCACGTGCCCGCAGCTCGTGGCCGATCTCGATGGCGTGGTCCACCCCGGCGAGCGAGTCGTAGGTGTCGACGAGGAAGATGCAGTTGTTCGGCAGCGCCTCCGCGTAGGCGGCGAACGCCTCCCGTTCGGACGGGAACGCCATCACCCAGCTGTGCGCGTGGGTGCCGCGCACCGGCATCCCCCAGAGCCGCCCGGCGAGGAGCGACGAGCTCGCCGCGCAGCCGCCGATCCAGGCGGCCCGGCTCGCCGCCAGCGCGCCGTCGATCCCCTGCGCCCGGCGCAGACCGAACTCGATCACCGGATCGCCCTGCGCCGCCAGCACCACCCGCGCCGTCTTGGTGGCCACGAGGGTCTGGAAGTTGACGAGATTGAGCAGCGGGGTCTCGACCAGCTGCGCCTGCAGGATCGGCCCGCGCACCCGCAGCAGCGGTTCGTGCGGGAAGACCACCGTCCCCTCCGGCACGGCGTCGAGATCGATCTCGAGGCGCATCGCCTCGAGCTCGCGGAGAAACGGCTCGACGAAGAGCGGGGCGCCGTCGTTGCCGGTGAGGCTGGCGAGGTAGTCGAGGTCGTCGGTCGTGAAGCGGAACGCCTCCAGGAACTCGACCGCGGGCGCGAGGCCGCAGGCCACCGTGAACCCGCCGCCGAACGGATGGCGGCGGAAGAAGAGCTGGAAGACCGCCTCCCGGCGCGTCGTCCCCGCCCGCCAGTGCGCGTAGGCCATCGTGACCTGATAGAGGTCGGTGAGCAGCGCCAGCGACGAACGGTAGATACCGGTGAGAACGCTCATGCGCGGAAGTCCCGCGCAACCCTAGCACGCCCCGGCCGGCCGCCCGCTTCCCGGCCTCTCGGAACCTCTGCTATCGTTTCCGGCGCCGTGCCCAGGAGCGAGAACCGGAGCAGCGCCGACCCCGAAATCCACATCCTCGGAGCCGAGGAGCTCGAGGTCTTTCTCCAGCGCCGCCGGGCCTCTCCCGTCCTCGAGATGAGCCTCGCCGCGAACCTCGCGGCGGTCCTGACCAAGGCCAACGAGTTCGTCCCTTCCGAAGCCGGCTCGATCCTCCTCGACGACCCCCGCGAGAAGCATCCCGACCGGGCAGCGAACCTGCTCACCTTCGTCGCGGCCTTCGGCAGCCGCGCCGACCGCCTGATCGGCCAGCGCCTGCCGACATCCAGAGGAGTGGCCGGGCACGTCTACCTCACCGGCGAGCCGTACCACACCTCGGACTCCACCGGCGATCGCTTCTTCTCCGGCGAGGTGGACGCGGTGACCGACTTCTCGACCCAGTCGCTGGTCGCCATCCCGGTGCGGATCGGGCACGACGTCTGCGGCGTCCTCGAGCTCGTCAACCGCCACGGTGCCGAGGGCTTCAACGAGACGGATCGCAACCTGCTCCACATCTTCGCCGGCTACATCGCGATCGCGATCGAGAACATCCTCGACGGCCGGCTGGCGCAGGAGCTCGCGCGCCGCGACAACCTCACCGGCCTCTTCAACGACCGCTACCTGCACGAAGGGCTCGAGCGCGCGATCGCCACCGCGCGGGACGAAGGAAGCGACCTCGCGCTCCTCTTCCTCGATCTCGACTTCTTCAAGCGGGTCAACGACCGTCACGGGCACCTCACCGGCAGCCAGGTGCTGCGCGACGTCGGCCGGCTGCTGCGCGAACAGGTGACGGTGCCCGGCGCCATGCTCGCGCGCTACGGCGGCGACGAGTTCGTCCTCGCCCTGCCGCGTCTGCAGCTCGGCGAGGTGGTGGCCCTGGCCGAGCGGCTGCGCGAGACCGTGGTCGCGACCACCTTCTCGGCGGAGCCCGGAGAGATCCAGCCGGAAGCGATCGGGCTGCGGGGGATCACCGTCTCGATCGGCATCGCCACCCTGCACCGCCACGTGCCGCCGGAGGCCGACCTGCAGACCGCGAAGAGCACGCTCCTGCGCCTCGCCGACGTGGCGATGTACGTCGCGAAGGAGACCGGGCGCAACCGGATCGCGGTGGCCGCCGAGTTCGTGCCGGCGGGAGTGCCGCTCACCCCTCCGCGCGCGCGTTGACCGGCCGCGTGGCGGGGTGATAGCGTGGGCCGGCTGCAGCTGGCGGCCCGCGTCGGCCGGCCCCGATCTAACCCCGAGTCGGATCCTGATCCACGAGGTAGTCATGCGCGATTCCATGACGGCGTCCACCCGCGTCGCCCCGGAAGATGTCCATGCCGTGCTCTCGCGGCACCTGCTGGTCGATGGTTACCATCTCGTCCTCGACCTGCGCCGGAGCCACGGCCCCTATCTCTTCGACCTGGTCCGGGGACGCGAGGTGCTGGACTTCTTCGGCAGCTTCTCCACCTGCCCGATCGGCTACAACCACCCCGGCCTCGACAACCCGGAGTTCCACGCCCGCATCCTCCCGTCGGCGCTGAACAAGCCGGCCAACTCCGACATCTACACGCCCGAGATGGCCGAGTTCGTGGCCACCTTCGCCCGCACCGTGCCGGATGCGTTCAAGGAGCACCTCTTCTTCGTCGAGGGGGGCGCGGTGGCGGTCGAGAACGCGATCAAGGTGGCGTTCGACTGGAAGGTCCGCAAGAACCTCGCCGCCGGGCGCGGCGAGCTCGGCTCGCAGATCATCCACTTCGAGCAGGCCTTCCACGGCCGGGGCGGCTACACGCTCTCGCTCACGAACACCGCCGATCCCCGCAAGACCCAGTATTTCCCGAAGTTCCGGTGGCCGCGGATCGTCAACCCGAAGCTGCGCTTCCCGGTGACCCCCGAGGTGGTGGCCGAGGTCGAGAAGGTCGAGGCGCAGGCGATCGCGGCGATCGAAGCGGCGCTCGCCGCGCACCCGCACGACATCGCCGGGCTCCTCCTCGAGCCGATCCAGGGCGAGGGCGGCGACAACCACTTCCGCCCCGAGTTCCTGCGGGCGCTGCGGCGCCTCGCCGACGAGCACGAGTTCCTGCTCATCTTCGACGAGGTCCAGACCGGCTTCGCGACCACCGGGCGCTGGTGGTGCTTCGAGCATTACGGCGTCGAGCCGGACGTCTTCTCCTTCGGCAAGAAGACCCAGGTCTGCGGCGTCGCCGCGAACCACCGGATCGACGACGTCGACTCGGTCTTCAAGGTCTCGAGCCGGATCAACTCCACCTGGGGCGGCAACCTCGTGGACATGGTCCGCTGCCAGCGGTACATCGAGATCATCGAGCAGGAAGGGCTGCTCGAGAACGCCCGCCGGGTCGGCGCCCACCTGCTCGCCGGTCTCCAGGAGTTCGAGCGGCGCTTCCCCGGGCGGGTGTCCAACGCCCGCGGGCTGGGGATGTTCCTCGCGATCGACCTGCCGAGCGGGGAGCTGCGCGGCGAGGCGCTCAAGGCCCTCAACCAGGCCGACGTGCTCGGGCTCGCCTCCGGCGACCGGGCGATCCGCTTCCGGCCGCCGGTCAGCCTCACCCTCGCCGAGGCCGACGAGGCTCTCCGGCGCGTCGAGCGCGCGCTCGACCGGGTGCTCGCCTGAATCCGGTGCGCGCCCGTCAGGGCGCGCACCCGGCCGGCGCGAAGAAGGCGGGAGCGGTCGTCGCGAGACGCGCCGCCGAGGGGATCGAGAAGCTCGCGACGAGATCGGGCCAGACCGGGGTGACGCCGAGCTCCGCGTACCAGGGCTGCCGCCGGAAGAGGTAGCGCGAGCCCGGCGCCCCGTTGCTCCCGTCCCAGACGAGGCCGATCTCGGCCTCCCGCCGCCTTCCCGCCGGCCTTTCCACCACCTTCGCCACGAGCTCGGCGCGCCAGCCGCGGTCGAGGCGTTCGTCGCGTTCGAGCGCGGCGAGCGCCGCGACGAGCAGCTCCGGCTCCTGCTCCCAGACGCGCGCCGCCAGCAGCCGCGGCTCGGCCGCGATCGCCCGGGCCGCGAGCGCCGGCGCGCGGGGAGCGCCCGGTGCCAGGAGCGCGAGATGGAACGGCGCCATCGCCCCGAGCGGGTCGAGCTCGCAGGCGCGCGTGAGCGCCGCGGCGGCCCACGGCAGCTCCGCATCCCGCCCGAGCACGCCCGCCGCGAGCCAGAGGGGCGCGACGTCCACCGCCTGCTCGGCGGCGGTGCGAGCCGCCTCGGCGCCCTCCGGCCCGAGGAGCCACGCCCGCCGGGCCCGGTAGAGGGGAAAGCCGGGGTCGGCCTGGACGGCGCGCCCCAGCTCGCGGATCGCCACGGGCGGCTCCGGCGCCTCCCGCGCCCGGTCGTAGGCCAGGTGCGCGCGGGCGAGCGGCAGGAGCAGCGCCGCGGCCACCAGCATCCAGCCCGCCGCGATCCAGCCGCCCGGACGCCACCCCGCGATCTCCTCCCCCGCCGGCCTTCCCGCCGCGAGCGCGACGCCGCCGAGCACTGCCGCCGCCACCGGCAAGGCCAGGACCGTCAGCGCCGCGTTGCCGAGGAGCACGAACGCCAGCCCGCCGAGCCCGAGCAGGGCCGCGTCGAGCAGCCTGGGGGCGCGGGACCGGGGCCGCTCCCGGCGGCGCACGGCGGCAAACGCCCCGAGCGAGCCGAAGGCGAGGAGGGCGCCGGGCAACCCGAGCTCATAGGCCAGGGCGAGCGGCAGGGAGTGGACATCGCCGACGAGCTCTCCCGGAGGGCGCCGGCCAGGCCCGGGTGCGAGGAAGCGGGCGAGCGTCCACGGCGTCGCGCCCGGCCCCTGCCCGGCGAGCGGATGGGCGGCGATCCCGCGTCCGGCGGCGGCGGCATAGTCGAGCCGGGCCCAGGCGGACGGGTCGTCGCCCCGGATCACCCGTTCGACCCGGGGGACGGCGAACGCCGCGGCGAGGAGCGCGACGCCGAGCACGAGCCGCCACGCCCGCCGGGCGCCCCGGTAGCCGGCGAGGCACTGCAGCGCCATCGCGACGAGACCGAGCAGGGAGCGGGTGGCGAGCACGCCGCCCCCGATCGCGAGCGCGGCCAGGAGACCGAAGAGCCGTTCGCTCCCCCGCCGCGAAAGGGACGGGAGCGCGAGGGGAAAGAAGGTGACCAGCCAGGCGGCGGCGAGCTGGTGATGGCCGAACGGCCGCAGCGCCCGCCCCCCGGAGAGCAGACCGGGGTCGGCGAGGGCCACGAGCGCCACCGCCGCCGCGGCGGCCGTGAGCACCGCCGCTCCGCGCTCGAGGCGGTCGCCGCCGAGGGCGCGCGCGACCGCCGCCGGCAGGAGCACGAAGGCGGGAAGCAGCAGGATCGCCACCATCCCCGCCCGCGGGACCGGCGAGAGCGCCCAGCTCACCCCCGCCGCCGCCACCGTCGCCCAGGGCAGCAGGCGCCAACGGCGCCCGAGACGCCACGGATCGAGAGCCCACGCGCCGCCCGCCACCGCGGCGAGCAGCAGGATGGCCTGCCCCGTGATCGCAGCCCAGGCCCCGCTGCCGCTCACGAACCCGCCGCAGCCGAAGGCGAAGAGAAGCACGAGGAGGGCGGGCAGGAGGCCGGTCACGATCGCCGATGATAGTAGCGCCTACCCGTCGAAGCGGTGAGACGGCCCTGCCCCTGCGCTATCCTGTCTCTGTCTCTGAGCTGGCTTCGCCACTCCCGAAAAGGAGGAGAACCCCATGTCCGCGCTCACCGCTTCCGCCATCTCCGACCTGCTCGCGCGCCTCGAGCTCGCCCCCGACAACCCCGGCGCCTTCGACGGCGACTGGATCGAAACCACCGGCGCCCGGATCGAATCGCTCAACCCGGCCACCGGCGAGCCGCTCGCCGCCGTCCGCTCCTGTTCCCCGGAGGAGTACGAGCGGGTCGCCGCGGCGAGCGTGCGTGCCTTCGAGGAGTGGCGCACCTGGCCGGCGCCGAAACGGGGCGAGATCGTGCGGCAGGTCGGCGAGGCCCTGCGCGCCCACAAGGAGGACCTCGGCCTGCTGGTGACCCTCGAAGTGGGCAAGATCCGCAGCGAGGGACTCGGCGAGGTGCAGGAGATGATCGACATGGCCGACTTCTGCGTTGGCCTCTCCCGGCAGCTCTACGGCCTCGCGATGCACTCCGAGCGCGCCCAGCACCGGATGTACGAGCAGTGGCATCCGCTCGGCCCGGTCGGCATCATCACCGCCTTCAACTTCCCCGTCGCCGTCTGGTCGTGGAACGCCCTGCTCGCCGCCGTCTGCGGCGATTCGAACCTCTGGAAGCCGTCGCGCTTCGCACCCCTGACCGCGGTGGCGGTGACCCGGATCGCCGCCCGGGTGCTCGCCGCCAACCAGGCGCCGGCGATCTTCAACCTCGCCTTCGGCGACCGGCGGGCGGTCGGCCAGCCGATGGTCGACGACCCGCGGATCGCGCTCGTCTCGGCCACCGGCTCGGTGGCGATGGGCAAGCAGATCGCGCGCGGGCTCGCCGGCCGGCTCGGCCGCTCGATCCTCGAGCTCGGCGGCAACAACGGGATCGTCGTCACCGACGACGCCGACCTCGACCTCGCGCTCCGGGCGATCCTCTTCGCCGCGGTCGGCACCGCCGGCCAGCGCTGCACCACCACCCGCCGGCTCTTCCTCCAGAAGAGAATCGCCGCGGAGATGAAGCAGCGGCTGGTGCGCGCCTACGGCTCGATCCGCATCGGCGACCCGGCCGATCCCGCCACCCTCATGGGACCGCTCATCCACGCCGACGCGGTGGCCGACTTCCGGCGCGCTCTCGAGGCGGCGGCCGCCCAGGGCGGGCGGATCCTCCACGGCGGCAAGGTGCTCGACCGGCCCGGCTACTTCGTCGAGCCGACCCTCGTCGAGGCGATTCCGCACATGCCGATCACCTGCGAGGAGACCTTCGCGCCGATCCTCTACCTCTTCGAGTACGAGACCCTCGACGAGGCGATCGCGCTCCACAACTCGGTGCCGCAGGGGCTCTCGTCGGCGATCTTCACCCTCAACCTGCGCTCGGCCGAGCGCTTCCTCGCCGCCACCGGCAGCGACTGCGGGATCGCCAACGTGAACATCGGCACCTCGGGGGCGGAGATCGGCGGCGCCTTCGGCGGCGAAAAGGAGACCGGCGGCGGCCGCGAGGCCGGCTCCGACTCCTGGAAGGCGTACATGCGGCGGCAGACCTGCACGATCAACTGGGGCGAGTCGCTGCCGCTCGCGCAGGGCGTGGAGTTCGACGTCTGAGACCGGAGGAACCGATGGACCGCACCGCCGCCTGGGAGCTCGTCACCGCGCACGTCGAAGCCGCCGGCCTGCGCCGGCACCTGCTGGCGGTCGAGGCCGCGATGCGCCATTACGCCGCGCGGCTCGGCGCCGACGTCGAGGAGTGGGGCCTCGCCGGCCTCCTCCACGACTGGGACTGGGAGATCCATCCCGAGCTCCATCGCCATCCGCAGGAGGGGATCCCGGTACTGCGCGAGAAGGGCGTCCCCGAAAGCGTGGTGCAGGCGATCCTCGCGCACAACCCGGAAGGGACCGGCGTCGAAGCCGTGGCGCCGCTCGACTACGCGCTGCTCGCCTGCGACGAGGTGACCGGGCTCGTCATCGCCGCGGCGCTCGTCCGCCCCTCGAAGGACGTGCGGGACGTCGAGGTCAGGTCGCTGAAGAAGCGGTGGAAGGAGCGCGCCTTCGCCGCCGGGGTGAACCGCGAGGAGGTCGAGCAGGCGACCGCCGGATTCTCGCGGGTCTGCTTCGGCGGCGAGCTCGATCTCTGGACCCACGTCGGCAACGTGCTCGCGGCGATGCAGGCGGCCGCCGCGGCGCTCGATCTCGACGGCCGCCTCGCCGCGCCGGTGGCCTGACGCCTTGCCCCCGGCACGCGCCCAGGAGCCGGCCGGCCCTCCCTCTTCCTCGCCGCTGCCGGGGGAGATCGACGGCGCCTACGCCTCGGTCGAGGCGCCGGACGCCTGGCACGTCCTCGCGCTCGTCTGCTTCGCCGCCTCGCTCGCCGGCAAACCGATCGCCCGGGCGATCGCGCCGCTCTTCCCGCCGACGCGCTACCTCTGGGCCACCCTCCCGTTCGGCGTCACCCTGACTCTCTCCATGCTCGGTACCCTGCTGGCGCTCGTGGGCACCCGGCGGACCGCGATCCGCGGTGCCTCCCGGATCGCGCTCTTCCTCAACGGCACGGTCCTCGCGCTCACGCTGCTCGCCGCCGCCGCCGGCCTCTTCATCCTCCTGCACTGAATGAAAAACGGAGGGGCCGCTCGCGCGGCCCCTCCGCAGGGTTCTGCGCCGGCGGCCCTCACGGGCCGCCGGAACGGATCAGAAGCTGAAGCGCAGACCGAACTTCAGCTGCCAGCGGGAACGCAGGTCGTTGGCGCTGTACTGCCGGTCACCCTTCAGGGCGCCGGAGAAGTTCGGCTCGTAGATCGGCTTGCCGGTGGCCGCGTCGATGCCCCGGTAGGCGAGCGGGGTGAACGTCTGGTTCGCGACGTACTGGATCAGGCCCTTGTCGCTGTCGATGAGGTTGATCAGGTTGAGGACGTCGAACGACAGCTGCGTGCGCACGACCTTGATCGGGAGCTCGAGGTCGTAGTGGAAGTCGAGGCTCCGGTTCCAGCGGGCGCGCAGCGAGTTGCGCTTCTGGATCTCGCCCCGCTTCAGGCCGAGCGAATTCGCCCAGGCGTCGTACTCCGCCCAGGTGGTGCCGCGCAGCACGATGTCGTTCTGGTTGGCCGCGACCCAGAGGAGGTCGTTGCTGTTGTAGCCGTCACCGTTGATGTCCGTGCCGCCCTGGAGCACCGAGTACGGGCGACCCGACTGGGCGTTGTAGAAGAGCGCGACGGTGTTGCGCAGCGAGCCGATCTTGAACACCTGCGAGAGGGCGATGTTGAAGCGGTGCTCGACCTCCCAGTTGGTGGTCGAGATCTCCGGCGTGTAGATGTCGCCCCGGACCGGCATGAAGCGCCAGGACGAGATCGCGCGGCTGGAGGTCGAGTCGAACGCCGACTTCGCGTCCATCCAGGCGTAGGAAGCGTCGACGTAGAGCCCCATGTCGAAGCGCTTCGTCAGCCGCAGCGAGGCGTTGAGCTGCTCACCCTTCGAGGTGTTGCGGAGGATGATCGTGTCGAGGAAGCCGCTGCTCTTGCGCGTGTAGACCGGGCGGCCATCGAAGGTCTTCCCGCCGGTGGGCACGCGGTTCAGGTTCTGGTAGTAGACGTCCTTGAGGGTCTCGGTGTAGACGCCCTCGACCGTGGCCCGGATCCCCCACGGCAGCTCGTGATCGTAGCCGAGGGTGGCGCGCATCACGCGCGGCAGCTCGAAGTCCGGATCCACGATGTCGACGCTGACGGTGCCGGCGGCGCCGAGGTTGCGCGGCTGGTTGTGCGGATCGGGGTTGAACGCCGGCGGCGTGCAGGCGGGCGCGATGCAGGAGAGCGCCGTCGTCTCGACGCCGGTGTTGGCATAGGCGTTGGAGACCCAGACGTACGGAGTGCGGCCGGCGAAGATGCCGATGCCGCCGCGCACCTGCTGCTTCGCGCTGAGGGCGTAGTTGAAGCCGACGCGCGGCGAGAGCGTCACGTCGTCCTTCGGAATGCCGCTGCTGCTGTAGCCGTAGGCGGCGTAGACCGCCGGGTTGTACGACGGCTTGTCCCGGAGGTCGAGCATGTCGGCGCGCACGCCGAAGACCAGCGAGAAGCGGTCGTTGACCCGCCACTGGTCGCCGGCGTAGAGGCTGTACTGTCCGACCTTGAACTGCGTCGGCCGGCGCGGGTCGGAACCGTTGGCGAAGCTGATCCGGTACTCGACGGCGTTGCCGGCCTCGAACTCGCTCACCGAGGTGAAGCGATACATGCCGTAGAACTCGGAGAGGAAGAGGTTCTTGAACTCGAACAGCTCGTTGTGGGTGCCGATCGTCAGGGTGTGGTCGCCCTTGATCAGCGTGAAGTCGTCGGTGATCGCCAGGATGTCCTGGTCGAGAGCGTTGGCGCCCGAGAAGCGCTCGGTGCCCGCCGCGAGCGTCGGCTGCTGCGAGACGGTGCCGATCTCGATCGTCGGGAAGGTCACGCCCACGCTGCGGGAGTCACGGATCTTCTGGAGACCGACGCGGGCCTCGTTGAAGCGGTCGGCGCCGAAGATGCTGTTGAGCTGCGCGACCGTCGAGTTGGTCTCGGAGGCGAAGCCGTAGATCGAGGTGTTGAAACGGAACCGGGTCGAGGAGCGGTCGCCGACCACGTCGCGAATCGCGTCGACGTAGTTGTGGCGGAGGGTGAGGGAGTGGTTCGGCGCCACGTTCCAGTCGAAGCGGGCGAAGATGAGGTCGCTGTCCTGGACCGGCGAGAAGTCGCCGAGCGTCCCGGGGTCGTAGCCGTACCGGTTGATCAGGATGTTCTTGAAGCGGGCCGCCTCGGCCGGCTGGTTGAACTGGGTGGCGGTCGAGCCGTCGGCGGAGACGCCGGTCGGCGCCTCGCGGCGGTTCATCTCGCCGGAGACGAAGAAGAAGAGCTTGTCGCGCAGGATCGGACCGCCGAGCCGGGCGCCGTACTGGTCCTCGCTGAACTTCGCGATCGGGCGCTTGAGCGGACCGTCACCGACATAGTCCTGGTCGCGCAGCGAGCCGTAGATCGAGCCCGAGAACTGGTTGGCGCCGCTGCGGGTGATGGCGTTGATGCCGCCGCCGGTGAAGCCGCCCTGCCGCACGTCGTACGGCGAGACCACGAGCTGGAGCTCCTGGATCGAATCGAGGTTGATCGGCTGGGTGTCGGCCTGGCCGCCGGGCGTGCCGGTGTCGGCGAGACCGAAGAGGTCGTTGTTGACCGCGCCGTCGATCTGGATCGTGTTGTAGCGGTTGTTCTTCCCCGCCACCGAGATCCGGGTGCCACTCGGGTCGCTCGGGTCGACCGAGAAGTACGGGTTGAGCCGCGCGTAGTCCTGCAGCTGGCGGCGCACCGTGGGCAGCGCCTGGATGACGTCGAGCGAGACCGACGACGTCGAACCGGTCCGGTCGGCGCTGATCAGGTCGTCGGCCGAGCCGACCACCTCGATGATCTCCTCGACCGTGTCGAGCGTGAGCTCGAAGGAGAGGTTGGTCACGTCGCCGAGCGCGACGTAGACGTTCGCCGCTTCGAGCGAGCGGAACCCCTCGAGGTTCGCCGTGACGCTGTAGGGGCCGCCGACGCGAGCGTTGACGATCGTGAAGCGGCCGCTCTCGTTGGTCACCGCGCTGTAGCGGGTGCCGGTCGGAACGTGGATCGCCTCGATCGCCACCCCCGGAAGCGGGCTGCGGTCGCTCTGCGAAACGACCTGGCCAGCGAGACCGCCGGTGGTGAGCTGGGCGGTGGCCGGAGTGGCGAGCGCACCGATCGCGAGAAACGCGATCAGGGCGGCGGCCATTCGGCTCATCCTGAAGATACCGGTGCTCATGACTCGATCCTCCTTACGGGATACATCGTGGTGATGACGGCCCCGCAAGGGGAACCGCCGTAGGTATGGAGAGGCGCTCTTCCAAACGATGATGGCGGCGTCGTCAGGTGAGCCGCGATGGGCAACATTCTACTCAACCATCCGCCGCCGGCCAACCGGTTTCCGCGACACCCCGACTCCGCCTGGCCGCGCCATTTTCGGAGTACGCGGATACCAGAATCAGGACACCCGTGGAGAGGAGCAGGGCCGCGGCGGCCGGCGGCAGGCCTTCCGGGATCACGCCGGGAACGGCGCCCCACCGCCCCGCAGCCTCCAGGAGGAGATGGACCCCGAGCCCGGTCCAGATCGAAGCCGTGGCCGCCCGCGCGCCCACCCGCTCCCAGACGAGCCCGATCCCGACCGCCGGGGCGAGCGCGGCGGCGAGCAGCCCGAACGAGTAGGAGCCGAGGAGCGCCACCAGGTCGTCGTAGAGGAAGGCGAACCCGGTCGCGGCCAGCGCCACGAGCAGGGTCGCCCACCGCCCCGCGGCGAGCGTCGTGCGGTCCCGCCGCCCTCTCCAGGCCCGCGGCAGATCGCGCACGAGAGCGGCCCCGGCGAGCACGAGGAACGAGTTCGCGGTCGACATGATCGCGGCGATCGCCCCGGCGAAGACGAGGCCGCTGAGCGCGCCGGGAGCGAAGGCGAGCAGGAACGCCGGCGCCGCCTCGTCGGCGATCCCGGGAGCCGCCAGCCGGCCCTGCGCGACCAGCGCCGGCACCGCGACCCCGAGCCCGAGCGGTACGAGGAGGCAGAGGCTCTGCGCGAGCCCGAGCGTCAGGGGGAGGTGCCGCAGCGGCCGTTCGTCACGGAGCATGAAGAACTTGTGGAGCATCTGCGGCTGGCCGGCGATGCCGAAACCGAAGACGAGGAACCAGCCGAATGCCGTCCAGACCGGGATGCGGCCGAGCGGTGCGAGGAACTCCGGGCCGAAGGCAGGGGCGACGGCCAGCGAGGTGGCGATCGTCCCCGGGCCGCCGGCGGTGGCGAGCGCGAAGGCGAAGATCGCCACCGCCGCCACGAGCATCAGGCCACCCTGGAAGCAGTCCGCGATCACCCCCCCGAGCATGCCGCCGCCGACGCTGTAGAGCAGGATCACCGCGAGCCCCACCGCCACCCCGGCCGGCACCGCCCAGCCGCCGAGCACCCCCTCCCAGCCGAAGACCGAGGCGAGCAGGATGCCGAGGGCCTGGATCTGGGTCCCGAGGTAGCCGACGCTGCCGAGCAGCACCGCGACCGCCGCCGCCCCGCCGACGCCGGCGCTGCCGAACCGTTGTCGCAGGAGGTCGGAGACGGTGTAGACCTCGCCGGTAGCGGCGAGCCGCCGCAGCCGCCAGCCGAGCCCGGCGGCCAGCAGCGCGGGGGTCAGGCCGAGCGGGAGGAAGATGAAGAACGCCCCGAAACCGAGCCGGTAGGCGAGCCCCGGCCCCCCGAGGAAGAGGAAGCCGCTGAAGGCGGTCGCCATCGTCGCGAGCGCCGTCATCCAGAGGCCCGGCCGGCGGCCGGCGAGGAAGAAATCTTCCGCGGTACGGGTCCGGCGGCGCGACCACCAGCCGATCGCCGCCACCACGACGAGGTAGAGGAGCGCCGTCGCCGCGAGCCAGAGGCGGTCAGGGCCCGGCATCGGGTTTCTTCTCGCCGCTCCGCGCGGCGTTCGCTTCCGTTTCCGCCACCGGCGGTGGCGAGAGCGCCAGCGCTCCCAGGCCGAGCAGGAGGAGCGGCAGCAGCCAGAGTCCCGCCAGCGCGAGCAGGCTCCCGAACGGCCAGCCGCCGACGAGCTGGCGGCCCGACTCTCCCGGGGCGGCGATCCCCATCGCCGCGCTCCCGGCCGCGAGCGCCGCCAGGGCCCACGAGAGCCACCAGCGGCGAGGGCTCCTGGCGGGGATTCCGGCCGCGAGCAGCCCGAGCGGCAGCCCCACCGCGCCGGCGGCGAAGAGCACCGGCCCCGCCCCCGTGCGGAGGAGGATCCCGGCGAACGCCGCGCACAGCGCGCCGGCCACGAGCCGGAGGCCGAGGCGCGAGGCGCGGGAGGCGGACGGCCGGGAGGGGATCAAGGTGCCGATCATAGAGCGCCCCGTAGAATCAGGCCATGACGATCGCCGGTTCGCGGCGGGCGGTCCCGGCTTCCGGCGCCTCCGCGCCGGTTGCCGCGATCCGGCCTCTTCCCGCCTCCTGGGAGGCTGTCGCCGACCTCGGCGGGCTCCCCTGGGAGAGGGTGCCGGACCCTCTCGTGCTGCTTCGCGCCGAGGACGCCACCGCGCCCGCGCAGCCGACCATGGTGCGCTGCGGATGGAGCCCGGAAGCGCTCTGGGTGCATTTCGACTGCATGGACGCGCAGCCGTGGGCGACGTTGCGGGAGCGCGACGCGCCGCTCTGGACCGAGGAGGTCGTCGAGGTCTTTCTCGCCGCCGGCGAGAGCGCGCCCGAGCGGTACGTGGAGATCGAGATCAACCCCCACGGCGCGCTGTTCGACGCCCTGATCTCGAACCCCGGCGGGGAGCGGACGGCGCTCGCCGCCGACCCCGGTTTCGACTGGCCGGGCCTGCGCTGGGCCGCCGGACGAAGCGCAACGGGTTGGTGGGGAACGCTCCGCCTGCCATGGGCCGGCCTCCCCTCCGCCGCGGGCGGTCCGCTCCTCGCGCCCCCGTCCAGGCTGCGGGCCAATTTCTACCGGATCGACCGTCCGCCCGGGGAGCCCGCCGAACACTCCGCCTGGTCTCCCACCTTCGTGACCCCCGCGGATTTCCATCGCCCCCGCCGTTTCGGCCACCTGCGCCTCGACGGCGCCCGCCGGAAGGCGCGAACGCGGGCGCGATAGGCTCGAAACATGCGCTGGCTCGCGCTCCTCCTGCTCGCCGCCGCGCCCCCTGCCGACGTGGTGGAGGTCGCCCCCGGCACGGTCGTGCGCTGGCCGGCCGCCGAGATCGTCGAGTGCCGGCAGTCCTCCCGCCGCTCGGCCCCCCTCGACGGCGCCTGCTACTTCCCCATCGACCTGCTCGCCAGGGGCGAGATCGAGGTCGCGATCCGCACCCGCTCCGGGGAGGAGCGGCGGCGGCTCCGCGTCGGGCCGTACCCGTATCCGGTCCAGGAGATCCGCGGGGTCGAGGAGAAGTACGTCGCCCCCTCGGCGGCCGAGCTGGAGCGGATCCGCCTCGACCAGCAGCGCACCGGCGCGCTCTGGGCGCTCGCCTCCGCGCGCCGCTTCACGCTCCCCCTCGCCTCCCCCCTCCCCATCCCGCTCGAAGGGGGCCGGTTCGGCGCCCGGCGGATCTTCAACGGCGAGCCCCGCAGCCCGCACGGCGGCGCCGACTACCGCGCCCGGCCCGGCACTCCGGTGCTCGCCCCCGCCGACGGGGTGGTGGTGCTCGCCGAGGAGCAGTTCTTCGCCGGCCGGGCGGTCTACCTCGACCACGGCGACGGCCTGATCTCGATGTCATTCCACCTCTCCGAGATCGCGGTCGCGGAGGGGCAGGAGGTGAAGCGGGGGCAGCTGATCGGCCGGGTCGGGGCGACCGGACGGGTCACCGGCCCGCACCTGCACTTCGGCCTGCGCTGGCGCGGCGCCCGCATCGATCCGGCGGCGCTGCTCGGCGAGCCGGCCGCGCTCCCGTCAGCCGCCCCCTGAGGGGCGGCCCGGAGGTTCCGCTGCTTCCTAGAGGTCGAGACCCCGCTTGACGAGGAGCGGCGCGACCGACGGCTCGCGGCCGCGGAAGCGGACGAACATCGTCATCGCGTCCTCGCTCCCCCCCTTCTCGAGCACCTCGGTGCGGAAGGCGCGCGCCGTCTCCGGATCGAAGAGCCCCTTCTCGCGGAACGCCTCGAAGGCGTCGGCGTCGAGCACCTCGGCCCAGATGTAGCTGTAGTAGCCCGCCGAGTAGCCGGCGCCGCCGCCGAAGATGTGCTGGAAGTAGGAGGAGCGGTAGCGCGGCACGATCTCGCGCGGCATGCCGATCCGGGCGAGGGCGATCCGCTCCAGGGTGTCGGTGTCGGGCGCGGCTGCCGCCGCCAGGGTGTGCCACTCCATGTCGAGGTAGGAGGCCGCGAGGTACTCGACGCTCTTGAACCCCTGGTTGAACCGCTGTGTCTGCTCGATCTTCTCCACCAGCGCCGCGGGAATCGGCTCGCCGGTCTGCCAGTGGCGGGCGTAGGTGGCGAGCACCTCGGGGGCGAACGCCCAGTTCTCCATGATCTGCGAGGGGAGCTCGACGAAGTCGCGCGGGGTGCCGGCGAGCGAGCGGTAGCGGATGCGCGAGAGGATCGAGTGGAGGCCGTGGCCGAGCTCGTGGAAGAGGGTCTCGACCTCGTCCCGGGAGAGCAGCGCCGGGGCGTCGCCCGTGGGGCGGGAGAAGTTCCCGACGTTGACGACGACCGGCCGGATCTCCTCGCCGTCACGCTGGTACTGGCCGCGGTAGCGGCTCGACCAGGCCCCTGAGCGCTTGCCCGGCCGCGGGAAGTAGTCGGTGTAGAAGACCGCGAGATGGGAGCCGTCGGCGTCGGTCACCTCGAACGCCTTCACCTCCGGATGGTAGACGGGGATATCCGGGCGCTCGGTGAAGGTGATCCCGTAGAGCCGGTGGGCGACCGCGAAGGCGCCGTCGCGCACCCGTTCGAGCGGGAAGTAGGGGCGCAGCGAGTCCTCGTCGAGGGCGAACTCCGCCTGCCGCACCTTCTCGGTGTAGTAGAACCAGTCCCACGGCTCGAGCTGGAAGTCGTGGCCGTCGGCGGCGATCGCCGCCTGCAGCGCCGCCGCCTCGCGGGCCGCGACCTTCCGGGCGGCGCCCCAGAGCTGCCCGAGGAGATCGTAGACCCGCGCCGGGTTCTCCGCCATGTTCTCGTCGAGGACGAAGTCGGCCCAGGTCGGGAAGCCGAGCAGGCGCGCGGCCTCGGCGCGGAGGGCGGCGATCTGCGCCACCAGCGCCCGCGTGTCGCGCTCGTCGCCGTGGCTGCCCCGCGTCGTGTAGGCGGTGAAGAGCTCACGGCGCAGCTCGCGGTTCTCGGCCGCGGCGAGGAACGGCCAGAGGCTCGGGCCGTGGAGGGTGAAGACCCACTTCCCCGCGAGCCCCGCCTGCTCGGCGGCGGCGGCCGCGCCGGCGACGACCCGGTCGGAGAGGCCGGCGAGATCTTCCCGCTTCTCGACCACCAGCCGGTAGCCGTTCATCTCCGCGAGCAGGCTCTCGCCGACCCGCACCCCGAGCGAGGCGAGCTCGGCGTTGATCGCCCGCAGCCGCTCCCGCCCCGCCGGCGCGAGCAGCGCGCCGCCGCGCGTGAACCGCTTCCAAGTCTCCTCGAGGAGCCGGGCCTGATCGGGTTCGAGGTCGAGCGCCGCGCGCCCCTCCCAGACCGTCCGCACCCGGGCGAAGAGCCCCTCGTCGAGGTTGATGTCGTCGCGGTGGGCGGCGAGCATCGGCGCCGTCCGCTTCTGGATCGCCTGCAGCTCGTCGTTCGTCTCGGCGCCGACGAGGTTCTGGAAGACGGAGAGGACCCGGCCGAGCAGCTCGCCCGAGCCGTCGAGGGCCGCGATGGTGTTGGCGAAGGTGGCCGGCTCCGGCGCGGCGACGATCGTGGCGATCTCCTGCTTCTGCGCCGCGATCCCCGCCTCGATCGCCGGCAGGAACTGCTCCGGCCGGATCTCGGCGAACGGCGGCACGCCGAACGGCGTCTGCCAGTCGGCGAGCAGGGGGTTGGCGCTCTCCGCGGCGCGGGCGGCGGCGGGCAGGATGGTGGCGAACAGCGCGCCCAGCAGGGCGAGGCAGACGACCCACTCTCTCATCGGGGATCTCCTCCGGTCGGAGCCGGGCGCGAGGGGCGCCGGGCCACCCCCGGATTCTATCCGGGGCCCCGGTGGCGAGGCCGGAGACGGGCGTCGCTCAGCCGCCGGCGAGCGGGCGCCGCTCGGGGGAGAGCGCGTGGCGGTACTGCTCGGCGAGCGGAGCCGTCTCCTCGCGGGTGACGAACCGTTCGTAGAGGTTCGTGCGCTGGCGCGGGGTGTAGCCGGCGGCGTGGATGAGCCGCTCCATCTCCTCCTGGCTCATCTGGTAGCGGGCGCCCGCCGCGGCGACGACGTTCTCCTCGATCATGATCGAGCCGAGGTCGTCGGCGCCGAAGGCGAGGCCGAGCTGGCCGATCTTCTTCCCCTGGGTGACCCAGCTCGCCTGAAGGTGCGTCACGTTGTCGAGGAAGAGCCGGGCGACCGCGAGCAGCGTCAGGTACTCGTGGGCGGAGACCTCCGGCAGGTCGGGCAGATCGGTGTGCTCGCGCTGGAAGGTCCAGGGGATGAAGGCGGTGAAGCCGCCGGTCTCGTCCTGCAGATCGCGGATCCGGTGCAGGTGCTCGACCCGCGCCGCGAGCTCCTCGCCCATGCCGAACATCATCGTCGCCGTCGTGCGCAGCTCGAGCCGGTGCGCCTGCCGCATCACCTCGATCCACTCGTCGGCCGACGCCTTCGGGTGGGCGAGCACCTCCTTGCGGATCGCGTCGGAGAGGATCTCGGCGCCGCCGCCGGGGATCGACATCAGCCCCGCCTCCTTGAGCCGGCCGATCACCTCGGCGAAGCTCAGCCGCTCCTTCTTGGCGAGGAACTTCACCTCCGGCGGCGAGAAGGCGTGGCGGTGGATCGTCGGGTACCGCTCCCGGATGAAGCCGAGGAGATCGAGGTAGTACTGGAGCGGCAGGTCGGGATGGACGCCCCCCTGGAGGAGGATCCCGGTGCCGTGCAGCGCGAGCGTCTCCTCGATCTTCCGGCCGATCTCCTCGAACGGCACGAGGTACCCCTCCGGATCCCCGGGAGGCCGGTAGAAGGCGCAGAAGCGGCACTTGTAGACGCAGACGTTCGTGTAGTTGATGTTCCGGTCGATCGCGTAGGTGGCGACCGCCGGATCGTTCATCCGCTCACGCACGGCCTGGGCCGCGAGGCCGAGGTCGAGCAGATCGCCGTCGAGCAGCAGACGGTGGGCGTCCCCGGCGCTGATCCGGCGGCCCGCCACCGCATCGTCGAGGATCGCCGCCACCGCCCGCCCGGAAGGTTCGAAACCAGACATGGCGGCGGATTCTACCAGCGCGGCGGAAGCCGGCTCTTCTTCGGATCAGATCGAGTCGCGACGCCGGGATCGGCCCCCGCTCACCGTCCGCCCACGACCACGAGCCCCTCGCGGCGGGCGGCGAGGTTGAGCAGATCGTCGAGGGAGACGAAAGCGAGCGGGGGACCGGCGTCGGGGGTGAGGGCGAGGCAGGAGGCGAGCTGGAGGGCGTCGGCGGCGCGGAGCGGATGGACGCGCAGGAGGCGGCGGGCGAGCCGGCGCACGGCGGGGCCGATCGGGACCTCCGCCCAGACGCTCGCGAGCAGATCGAGCTGGACGAGGAGCGCCTCGACCTCCGGGGGGTCGAGGCGCCCTTCCCGCTCCCGGCGGGCGATCGCCGAGACGCATTCGATCTCGGTCGTCGCGGCGACGACCGGACGGCTCTCCTCCTCGAGCAGCAGTTTCCGAAGTCCGTCCGCCTCGGGCGCCTCTTCGAGCAGCACGCTGACGATCGCCGAGGAGTCCCAGAACCTCACCGGCCCTCCCGCCGCTCCGCGACGACCGCGTCCACGAGCGCGGCAACCTGCCTAGTGCGCACCGGGCGGAAACGCCGCAGCTCACCGGCTTCGCCGCGCGGACGGAGCACGAGGCCCCGCCGGACGAGCGTCTCGAGCTGCTGCTCGCCGGCGCTGGCCGGAACCGGCTCGAGCCGGGCGACCGGGCGGCCACGATCGGTGATGGTGACGCTCGCCCCCTCTCGCACCTCGTCGAGCAGCGCGCTCAGCCGGTTCTTCGCTTCGGAGATCGAAACGGTAGTCACGTGGCTATTTTAGCTAATTCAACATGGCTTGAATAGCCATTTAGACACGATCACTTCGATCGCCCGTTCGCCTGGGGCCGGGCTCACTCCGCGACGTAGTCGCGCAGGATCTCCCGCCAGGGGCCGGCGGCGCGGAGGCGGGAGAGGTTGCCGAAGTGGCCGCCGACGGTGCGGTTGACGAAGAGGAGATCGGCGGGGAAGACGATGTCGCTGGTCGCGTCGAGGTTCTCCCAGCCGAGCGAGAAGAGGCGCCGGTAGACCGAATCGTCCTCGCCGAAGCGGTAGGGCGGTGCCGGGCGGAACGCCTCGGCGAAGAGCGCCGCGTACGGCCGGACGAGCTCCTCCCCCACCGCCTCGCCGCCGCTCCGGCGCACGCCGAGCGCGGCGAGCAGCGGCGGGATCTCCTCGACGCGGCCGGCGAGCACCGCGCGGGTGAGCGCCGCGTAGCCGTGGGCGAGCGCCGGCGGCACCTCCTTCACGCAGCCGAAGTCGTAGACCGCCAGCCGGCCGCCGGGCAGGAAGGCGAAGTTGGCGAGGTTCGGGTCGGCGTGGAGGAGCCGGTGGCGGAAGAGGCCGCGCAGCAGGAACTCGAAGAGCGTCCGTCCCCACCGGTCGCGCTCCGCCTGCGCCACGCCGTCGGCACAGACCTCGTCGGCCGAGAGCCCCTCGATCCGCTCGCAGGTGATCACCCGGCGTGCCGATGCCTCCGCGATCACCGCCGGCACCACGATCTCCGGCACCGCGGCGTGGAGCGCGGCGAGCCGCCGGGCGTTCTCCGCCTCGTGACGGTAGTCGATCTCCTCGCGGAGCCGGTCGCGCACCTCGCTCCAGACCGGCTCGAAATCGGTCTCCGAGACGAGCGCGAAGAGCGTCTCCAGGAGGAGGCGCAGGTTGTCGAGGTCGGCCTCGATCACCTCGGCGATCAGCGGATACTGCACCTTGACGACGACCGGCCTGCCATCGGCGAGCGTGGCCCGGTGGACCTGTCCGATCGAAGCCGCGGCGAACGCCTCCGGCTCGATCTCCCGGAAGAGCTGGCGCCAGCCGGGCAGCGCCGCATCGAGCTCGTAGCCGACGATCTCGAACGGAAGCCGGGGCGCCTCGCGCTGGAGCCCGCGCAGCACCGCCGTCACCTCGGGGGGGAGCGCCGCCTCGTGCAGGCTCAGCATCTGCCCGACCTTCATCGCCGCGCCTTTCAGCTCGCCGAGCGTCTCGACGATCCGGGCGGCGTTGCGCACCAGCAGCTCGCGGCGGCGGGCGGCCCGGGCCGCCTCGTCCCCGGCGAGGCCGCGCAGGCCCTCGCCGGCGAGCGAGACCCCGATCCGGCCCACGAGGCCTCCGAGGCGCAGCAGGCGGCGCAGGGGGGAGGTGATCATCGTCGCCGCGCCGGCGGCCGCTCCCGGCCGGACGTCAGCACGCCGGCAGCGTGGCGAGCAGCCCGTGGGCGTGGGCGCGGCGATGGAACTCGGCGAGCCCGGCGAGCTCGTCGGGGCCGAGCGGATAGCGCAGGTGCCGGGTGAAGTAGTCGCGCAGCACGGGCGCGGGCAGCCCGGTGGCGTGCGCCGCTTCGGCGACGATCTGCGGCAGCTCGCGCCTCCCGATCGCGAAGCTCTCGGCGAGCAGCTCGGCAAGACCGGGACGCAGTCCCTCCGTCGTGGCGGCCCAGACCGCGAAGACGAACGGCAGGCCGGTCAGCTCCCGCCAGGCGGCGGCGAGATCGAGGACATGCACCCGGTCACGGTCGACCGCGAGCGCCGGGTCGCCGATCAGGAGCGCCGCGTCGTGCGCGGCGAGCATCTCGTCGACCGCCGGCGGCGCGGGCGTGAAGGCCGGATCGAGCCCGCGGGCGGCGAGCAGCAGGCGCAGGAGCGCGACCGAGGTCCGGCTGTTGACGTCCACCGCCACCGAACGGATCTCGGCCAGCGGCCGGCGCGAGACGAGCAGCACGCTCCGCACCTCGGCCACGGCGGCGATTCCGAGCTCGCCCAGCCGTCGCACTCCCGGGATCCGTGCCAGCTCGATCGTCGGCACGAGACCGACCTCCAGCGTGCCGGCGGCCAGCCGGTCGGCGACCACCGCCGGCGGCAGGTCGAGCGCCTCGACGCCGTCGCCGCCGAGCCCCTGCCGGAGCCCGCGGGCGAGCGGCCACGAGTTCAGATAGTGGACGATGCCGATGCGAAGCGGAGCGTTCATGGTCACCGGAAGCGGCCGGGGCCGGGCACCGCGCGCCCGCGGACGCCTGGCGCTGCGGAGGCAGCGGCGGCCCGCACGGCCGCGGTCACTTGGACATCGCCGCGAGGAAGTCGGCGTTGGACTTCAGCTTCGAGAGCTTGTCGAGCAGCAGCTCCATCGATTCGACGGTGGAGAGCGGGTTGAGGACCTTGCGCAGCACCCAGACGCGTCGCAGCTCGTCCTCGGGCATCAGCAGCTCCTCCTTCCGGGTGCCGCTCTTGTTGATGTCGATCGCCGGGAAGGTCCGCTTGTCGACGAGCTTCCGGTCGAGATGGATCTCGCAGTTGCCGGTCCCCTTGAACTCCTCGAAGATGACGTCGTCCATCCGTGAGCCGGTGTCGATCAGCGCGGTGGCGATGATCGTCAGCGAGCCGCCCTCCTCGATGTTCCGGGCGGCGCCGAAGAAGCGCTTCGGCCGGTGGAGGGCGTTGGCGTCGATACCGCCGTAGAGCACCTTCCCCGAGGGGGGCTGCACCGTGTTGTAGGCGCGGGCGAGGCGGGTGATCGAGTCGAGCAGGATGACCACGTCCCGCTTGTGCTCGACCAGCCGCTTCGCCTTCTCGATCACCATCTCGGCGACCTGCACGTGGCGGGTGGCGGGCTCGTCGAAGGTCGAGGAGACGACCTCGCCCTGGACCGACCGCTGCATGTCGGTGACCTCTTCGGGGCGCTCGTCGATCAGCAGCACGATGAGCGCGACTTCCGGGTGGTTCTTCGCCACCGAGTGGGCGATCGACTGCAGCAGCATCGTCTTGCCGGTGCGCGGCGGCGCGACGATCAGCGCCCGCTGCCCCTTGCCCATCGGGGTCACGAGATCCATCACCCGCGCCGACATGTCGCCCGCCACCTCGAGGCGCAGGCGCTCCTCGGGGTAGAGCGGGGTGAGGTTGTCGAAGAAGACCTTCGAGCGCGTGAGGTCCGGCGCCTCGAAGTTGATCGCCTCGACCTTGATCAGGGCGAAGTACCGCTCCCCCTCCTTCGGCTGCCGGACCTGCCCGGAGACGGTGTCGCCGGTGCGCAGGTCGAAGCGGCGGATCTGCGACGGCGAGACGTAGATGTCGTCCGGCCCGGGCAGGTAGTTGTACTCCGGCGCCCGCAGGAAGCCGAAGCCGTCCGGCAGGCACTCGAGCACGCCCTCGGCGAAGATCAGCCCGCTCTTCTCGGTCTGCGCCTGGAGGATCTTGAAGATCAGCTCCTGCTTGCGCAGCCCGGCGGCGCCCTCGACGCCGAGCTCGAGCGCCGCCTGCGCCAGCTCGGCGGCGTTCATCTCCTTGAGCGTGCGGATGTCGAGCATCGGACGCCCGTCGGCCGGAGGCGGCGGCAGATCCGCCGCCAGCGAAGCCTCGCTCGGCAACTCGTGGTCCAGCACCTTAGCCACTCCCTTCTTTCCTCTCCGCATGCGGCGCGCGCGCGACCGCGAGAACGTCTTCGATGTATCTCCAGAGCTCACGAGTTCCCTCCCCGGTGTGGGACGAAAAGGCGTGGACCGGCCGCTCGGCGGCCAGCATCAGGGTTCCCCGGACGGCGGCGAGCGCCTTCGCCCGCCGCCCTTTCGGCACCTTGTCGATCTTGGTGGCGACCACCGCGAACGGCGCCTGCACCTCGTCGAGAAAGGTCGCGGCCTGCTGGTCGAGCCGGGTGGGGCCGACCTCCGCGTCGACGAGCAACAACACGGTACGGCTCGCGGCGGGCTGCCGAAAGTACGCTTCGATCAGCTCTCCCCACCGGGCGCGCTCGGAGCGCGCGGCGCGGGCGTAGCCGTAGCCGGGCAGATCGACGACGAAGAAGCGGCCGTCGACCAGATAGAAATGGATCGCGCGCGTCCGCCCCGGGGTGCGGCTGACGCGCGCGAGCGCGGCGCGTCCCAGGAGCCGGTTGAGCAGCGACGACTTGCCCACGTTGGAGCGCCCCACCAGGGCGAGCTCCGGGCGTCCGTCGCGCGGGAGGTCCCGCTCGCCGTGCACGGCCCGGAAGAGTTCCGCCTGGGGGTTTCTCATTCGTTTCTAGGACTCCAACCGGATCGGGGAGGCGCGACGCCCAAGGGCGCATTCGCGCGGTGCGACTCGGATGTCCAAACGGGTTGGCCGCCGGGGGCTACCGGCTCCCGTGGCGGCCCCGGCGACTGTCAGTGGGCCGTCGAATCGGACCCGGCCGGCGGCTCGGTGGAAGCCTGCGAGTATTCTTTCCTATTCGCCCCCGGAACCGCAAGGGGGCCCTCGAGGGCGAGGCGGAGCACCTCGTCCATCGACTCCACCAGCTCGAACTGCATCGCGCCCCGGACCTCCGGAGGGATCTCCTCGAGATCCTTCTCGTTCTCGCGGGGCAGCAGCACCTGCGGGATGCCGGCCCGGAAGGCGGCGAGGACCTTCTCCTTGATCCCCCCCACCGGCAGCACCTTGCCGCGCAGCGTGACCTCGCCGGTCATCGCCACGTCGCGCCGCACCGGGATCGCGGCCACCGCCGAGACGAGCGCCGTGGCCATCGTGATCCCCGCCGACGGTCCGTCCTTCGGGATCGCCCCCTCGGGGACGTGGATGTGCAGGTCGAGCCGCTCGCTGAACTCGGGATCGATCCCGAGCAGCTCGGCGCGGCTGCGCAGGTAGGAGACGGCGGCACGGGCGGACTCCTGCATCACCTCGCCGAGCTGGCCGGTGATCGTCAGCTTCCCCTTCCCCTTCATCAGCCCGACCTCGACCTCGAGCAGGTCGCCGCCGACCTCGGTCCAGGCGAGGCCGGTCGCGACGCCCACCTCCGGATGCTCGCCACGCCGGTACGGGCGGTAGCGGGCGCGCCCGAGCAGCTCGCCGAGCAGCTCCGGAGTGACCTCGACGCGGATCCCCTTCCCCTCGGTGACCACCCGCCGCGCCACCTTCCGGCAGACCGACGCCACCTCGCGATCGAGGTTGCGCACCCCCGCCTCGCGGGTGTACCCCTCGATGAGCTGGCGCAGCCCGTCGTCCGGCACCGCGATCTGCTCGTCGGTGAGGCCGTGCGCCTTCACCTGCTTCGGCAGCAGGAACTGCCGGGCGATGGCGAGCTTCTCGTTCGGGGTGTAGCCCGAGAGGTGGATGATCTCCATCCGGTCGCGCAGCGGCGCCGGAATCGGGTGGGCGACGTTCGCGGTGCAGATGAACATCACCTTCGAGAGGTCGTACTCGACGTCCAGGTAATGGTCGACGAAGGCGTCGTTCTGCGCCGGGTCGAGCACCTCCAGCAGCGCCGAGGAGGGGTCGCCGCGGAAGTCCATCGACATCTTGTCGACCTCGTCGAGGAGGAAGACCGGGTTCACCGTGCCGGCCTTCTTCATCATCTGGATGATCTGGCCGGGGAAGGCGCCGATGTAGGTGCGCCGGTGGCCGCGGATCTCGGCCTCGTCGCGCACCCCGCCGAGCGAGAGCCGGACGAACCGCCGTCCGGTCGCCCGGGCGATCGAGCTGGCGAGCGACGATTTGCCCACTCCCGGCGGCCCCACGAAGCAGAGGATCGAGGCCTGGGTGCGGCCGGTCAGCTGGCGCACCGCGAGGAACTCGAGGATCCGCTCCTTGATCTTCTCGAGGCCGTAATGGTCGGCGTCGAGGATCTCCTCGGCCCGCTTGAGATCCCGGAGCTCCTTGCTCGCCCGCTTCCAGGGCACCGAAATGAGCCAGTCGATGTAGTTGCGCGAGACCGTCGATTCGGCCGAGACCGGCGGCATCGCCTCGAGCCGCTTGAGCTCCTGCTCGGCCTTCTCGCGGGCGGCCTTCGGCATCCCGGCCTTCTCGATCCGCTCCTTGAGCTCGAGCAGCTCGTCGCCGCGATCGTCCTTGCGCCCCAGCTCCTGATGGATGGCCTTGATCTTCTCGTTGAGGTAGTACTCCTTCTGGGCCTTCTCCATCTGCTTCTTGACCTGCACGTTGATCCGCTTGTCGATGTTCAGCTTCTCGATCTCGATGTCGAGCAGATCGTGCAGGCGCTGGAGGCGCTCGTACGGATTGAGCAGCTCGAGCAGGCTCTGCTTCTCCGCGGTGGTCACCATGAGGTGCGCGCAGAGGGTGTCGGCGAAGCGGTCGGCGTCGTCGAGCTTGAGCGTCGGGAGCAGCCCCTCGAAGGCGAGGTGGTGCGACATCTTCGCGTACTGCTCGAAGATGCCGAGGACCTTGGTCATGTAGAGCTCGAGCTTGTCGCTGAGCGGGACGGCGGTGTCGAACGACTCGATCTCCGCCTCGGCCGCCGGCTCGCCGGCGAGCGCGAGGAGCCGCGAGCGGCGCAGCCCCTCGACCATCACCTTGACGTTGCCGTTCGGCAGCTTCAGGTTCTGCACCACCCGCGCCACCACGCCGAGATCGTAGAGATCGTCCCGGCCCGGCTCGTCCACCTTCGGGTCGCGCTGGGCGACGAGGAAGATCTGCCGTTCGGGGGCGAGCAGCGCCCGCTCGAGGGCCCGCACCGAGCCCTCGCGGCCGACGATGAACGGCGCCATCATGTGCGGGAAGACCACCATGTCGCGCAGCGGCACGACGGGCAGCCGTTCGGTGCGTCCGTGCTGGAAGGCGGCGGTCATCTCGGCTCACCCCGCCTTCCGCAGGACGGTGATCGGCGCCGCGCGCTTGAGCACCGCCTCCTCGGTGATCACGCACTCCTCGATCTCCCGCTGCGAGGGGATCGTGTACATCAGCTCGAGCATCAGATCCTCGAGGATGATCCGCAGGCCGCGCGCGCCGACGTTCCGCTTGAGCGCCTCGCGCGCCACCGCGAGGAGCGCCTCGTCGGTGAACTCGAGCCGCACCTCCTCGAAGCCGAAGATCGTCTGGTACTGCTTGATCAGGCTGTTCTTCGGCTCCCGGAGGATCCGGACCAGCGCGGCCTCGTCGAGCCCCTCGAGCGTCGCCAGCACCGGCAGCCGCCCGACGAGCTCCGGGATCAGACCGAACTTGATCAGATCCTCCGGCAGCACCTGCTCGAGGAGCTGCGCCAGCGACTTCTCCTTCCGCCCCTTGATCTCGGCGCCGAAGCCGAGGGTCTTCTGGTTCAGCCGCCGCTCGACCTGCTCGTCGAGGCCGACGAACGCCCCGCCGCAGATGAAGAGGATGTTCGAGGTGTCGATCTGCAGGAACTCCTGGTGCGGATGCTTGCGCCCGCCCTGCGGCGGCACGTTGCAGACGGTCCCCTCGAGGATCTTGAGCAGCGCCTGCTGCACCCCCTCGCCCGAGACGTCGCGGGTGATCGACGGGTTCTCCCCCTTGCGCGCGATCTTGTCGATCTCGTCGATGTAGACGATGCCGCGCTGGGTCTTCTCCTTGTCGTTCCCCGAGGCCTGGTAGAGCTTGAGGATGATGTTCTCGACGTCCTCGCCGACGTAGCCCGCCTCGGTGAGGGTGGTGGCGTCGGCGATCGTGAACGGGACCGAGAGCAGCCGCGCGAGGGTCTGGGCGAGGAGCGTCTTGCCGGTGCCGGTGGGGCCGATCAGGAGGATGTTCGCCTTCTGGAGCTCGACCTCCTGCCGGGACCGCTCCGCGAACTCGATGCGCCGGTAATGGTTGTAGATGGCGACCGCCAGCTTCTTCTTCGCGGTCTCCTGGCCGATGACGTAATCGTCGAGGAGCGCCTTGATCTCCTTCGGCTTCGGGAGGCTGGTCTCCTGCTGCTGTTCGTGCAGCCGGTCCTCGGCGATGATGTCGAGACAGATGTCGACACACTCGTCGCAGATGAACACGGTCGGACCGGCGATGAGCTTCTTGACCTCCCGCTGGCTCTTGTTGCAGAAGGAGCACCTGAGGGTGTCTTCGCCGGTTTCGCGCTTCGCCATCTCACCTCCGCCGGGGACCCCGCCCCCAGGGCATGCGGGTCCTCCCGCTCACGTCCAACCGCGGCGCGGCCGTCTCCATTCCCGCCGGCCGCGAAACGCGTGCCGGCGCCTTCGGTTCGGTTCCGCGCCGGGACGCTTCCTGAAATCTTAGCAGACGCCTCGCGGCGCTCAGTCCTGCCGCCTGACCATCACCTCGTCGGCGATGCCGTAGGCGACCGCCTCTTCGGCCGAGAGGATCTTGTCCCGCTCGGTGTCGGCGTGGATCAGCTCCTTCGTCTGCCCGGTGTGGAAGGCGAGGATCTCGTCGATCCGCTCGCGCATCTTGAGCAGCTCGCGCGCGTGGATCTCGATCTCCGTCTGCTGGCCGGCAAGGCCGTAGAGCAGCGGCTGGTGGATCAGCACCCGGCTGTTGGGCAGCACCCGCCGCTTGCCCCGGGTGCCGGCCGCCAGCAGCACCGCCGCCATCGACGCCGCCTGGCCGATGCAGAAGGTGGCGACGTCCGGCTTCACGTACTGCATCGTGTCGTAGATCGCCATGCCGGCGCTCACCGACCCGCCGGGCGAGTTGATGTAGAGCTGGATGTCGCGCTCCGGGTTCTCCGCCTCGAGGAAGAGCATCTGGGCGATGACCAGGCTCGCGATCTCGTCCTCGATCGGCCGGCCGAGGAAGATGATGTTGTCCTTGAGCAGGCGCGAGTAGATGTCGTAGGCGCGCTCGCCCCGGTTCGACTGCTCGATCACCATCGGCACCAGCATCGTCGTCTCTCCGTTCCCCGTTCCGCCCGCGCTCAGGCTTCGGGCGTCTCCCCGAGCATGAGGGAAAGCGCCTTCTCGTGCCGCAGCTGGGCGCGGAAAGCCCGGAGCTGACCGCTGCGATCGAGCTGCTGGCGAACCGTCATCGCGGAGTGGCCCTGGCTCCGCCCGAGCGCGGCGAGGGCCGCCTCGAACTCCTCCTCCGGCACCTCCAGCTCCTTCGCCTCGGCCACCGCGTCGAGGAGAAGGCGGGCATGCACCCGCCGCTCGGCCTGCGGCTTGAGCTGGTTGCCGATCCCCTGCCAGTCGATCTCCGAGCGCTGCAGGTCGACGCCCCGCAGCGCCAGGCTCTCGGCGTACTCGCGCATCAGGCTCTCGGTCTCCTCCCGCACCACGCCTTCGGGCAGCGGCAGCGGATGGCGCTCGATCAGCTGGTTGAGCAGCGCCTGTTCACGCTGCCGCCGGCGCTCCCTCTGCTTGGCCGTCCGGAGCTGCTCGCGGATCGACTCGCGCAGCTCGGCGAGCGTCGTGAACTTCCCGACGCGCGCCGCGAAGGCGTCGTCGAGCTCGGGCAGCACCGGCGAGAGCAGCTCGCGGAGGGTGACCCGGAACCGGCGCACGGTCGCGTTCTCCCCCTCGCCCTCGCGGCGCTCGAACTCCCGGTCCTGGCCGACCTCGGCGCCCACCAGCGCCAGGCTCAGCTCCTCCCAGACGCGGGGCGCGCCGATCTCGACCTCGGTCTCCTGCGGTTCCGGTTCACCGCTCCCTTCTCCGGTGAGCTCGACGACCTGCAGGCGGGCGCGGTCCCCGTGGGCGGCGGAACGGGTGGCGGGCACCCAGTCCGCGGCCTGGTGGCGCAGCTCGCCGAGCGCGGCCGCGACCTCTTCGTCCGCCGGCTCGACGGCGGGGTCCGGCAGGTCGAAATCGACGATGTTGCGCAGCTCGATCGCCGGCCGCGTCTCGACGGTGGCCGTGAAGCGCAGCGGCTCACCGGCCTTGTATTCGATCCCCGCGACCTCGGGTGCGCCGAGCGGCCGCAGCTCCCGCTCGGCCTCGGCGAGCTTCCAGTAGCGCGGCACCAGCCGCTCGACCACGCGCCGCTCGATCTCCTCGGGGAACTGCCGCTCCACGAGCGTCACCGGCACCTTCCCCCGCCGGAAGCCCGGCAGCCGCACCTCGCGCGCGAGCTCGCGCACGACGCGCCCCGATTCGGCCTCCACCGCCGCCGCCGGCACCTCGACCTCGAGCCGCGTACGGCAGGGGCCGGTCTTTTCCATTGCAAGCACGACGCTCATCGTCGGTTCTCTTCCTCTCTGTCGGGTTCACCCGGGAGGTTCGCCACGCCGGGGGGATGGTGCGAAAGGGGGGACTCGAACCCCCAACCCGATCACTCGGGACTAGATCCTAAGTCTAGCGCGTCTGCCAGTTCCGCCACTTTCGCGCTGCCTGGCCCCGGACGCCGCAGGGCCCCGGATCGGGCACAAGGGGGGGTGGTGAGCCGCGTAGGACTTGAACCTACAACCCGCAGATTAAGAGTCTGCTGCTCTACCAATTGAGCTAGCGGCCCGCCCGGGGAAACTATAAACAGGGAACGCCCGGCAGCGCAACCCCCGCCGGGGCGATCTCAGAGAAGGCTCTTGATCTCCGCGCGGCCGACGATGGAGACGGCCGAGATGATCAGCGCCGCCGTGCCCCGCGCGAACTCCGGCATGTCGATCGCGACCTCGAGCCGCCCGTTCCGGTCGGTCTCGCCGGCGTTGACGATCCTTGGCTCGGCCACCGTGGAGAGGATCTTGATCTGGACCTGGGCGCCACCGACCGGCTGGCCGCTGCGGCTCGTGGAGGCGCGCACCACCACCTGATTGCGCACCCCGGGCTCGATCTCGCCACCCTCCTCGACGGTGAGCACCAGTTGATCGGTCTCCGACTCGCTGGAGAGATAGTCGAGGATCACCTGGTCGAGCGTCGGGCCGGCGGCCGCCTCCGGCCGCAGCACCGTGGCTTCCGTCGTCGGACGCGGCGTCGGCCGGACCCCGAACTGCGCGGTGAGCTTCTCGTCGAAGCGGCCGGCGCGGATGGCGGCGATGATCGTCCGGTGCTGGTGCTCCATGAGCGAGGCGACCGCCTGCTCGCCCTTCCCCTCGGCCATGAGCGCCGCATAGTTCGAGCGCTTCGCGGCGAGGACCTGGCCGCCGATGTAGATCACGCTCTCGATGAACGGGTTGTTCATCCCCTTGTCCTCGGTCTGGACGTGGAGGACGAGGTCACCGTGGCGTACGTCGGTGTTGTAACCCGTGATCATCTGGTGCGGTGGCGGAAAAGGCGCGGAGCCCGCGATTGGCTGATTCTAGGAACCCATACGCGGAGGGTCAAGGAGCAGGCCGGCCCGCGGTTGGCTGGCCTGCCGGGCCGTGGCAGAATCGGCGCCCGCAGCCGCGGACCCGGGGACTCGTTCCCGTCCACGCCCTCGTCTCCCGGAGGAGTCTCGTTTTCGATGGTGCCAGATTCCGCCCGCTTCCGTCCCGCCTCCCTTCGCCCGCGGCGCGCCCGGCCCCGGAGGCCACGCCGGTGAACGGCCCGATCCTGATCGCCTACTTCCGGGAGGAGAAGCTCCCGCCCTACCGCGCCGCGCTCCTCGCCGCCGGGGTCCCGGCCGGCGCGATCGTTCCGGTCTCTCCCCGCAGTGCCGAAGCCGCCGACCCCGCCGGGCTCGTGGCGGCGGCCGCCGGCCTGCTGCTGACCGGCGGCCCCGACCTGCAGCCGGCGCTCTACCGGGAGGCCCGCCTCCCCGCCGCGAAGGTGGACGAGCCCCAGCCCGGCCGCGACCAGCTCGAGTGGGATCTGCTCGCGGCGGCGGCCCGCCATCACCGTCCGGTATTCGGGATCTGCCGGGGCGTTCAGCTGCTCAACGTCTTTCTCGGCGGCACCCTCTACCAGGACCTGCCGCTGCAGCTGCCGCAGGCGGGGCCGCACGGACGCCCCGGAGCGGCGGGGCCGCCTCTCCCGCAGCCGGCGCACGGCCTGCGGGTTCCGGCCGGCGAGACGCACGAGCTCGCGCGCCTGCTGGCGGCGCCGGGCGTCGAGGTCAACAGCCGCCACCACCAGGCGATCCGGGAGCTCGGCGACGGGTTGCGGGCGGCCGCCACCGCGCCCGATGGCGTGATCGAGGCGATCTATCTCGACTCGCCTTCATGGTGGGCGCGGGGAGTGCAGTGGCATCCCGAGGACCTGGTGGCCGACCCGGTCCACCGCCAGCTCTTCGTACAGTTCGCCGCCGCCTGCGGGCTGCCGGCCGCCGCCCATCCGGGCGCGACCGGGCCGCGGTAGGGCGGCCGCTTCCCGAAAGGAGCCGCGATGACCGAGACCGTGCTGACGACGCGAGAAGGCCGCGTCGCGATCCTGACCGTCAACCGCCCGGAGAAGCTCAACGCCCTCAACGACCAGGTCCGTGACGAGATGCTCGCCGCCCTCGCCGCCCTCGAACAGGACGACGGGATCGGCGCGGTGGTCATCACCGGCAGCGGCGAGAAGGCGTTCATCGCCGGCGCCGACATCGGCGAGTTCGCCGGGCGCACCCCGTTCGACCAGCGGCACGCCATGCGCACCCCCCGGATCTTCGACGTCGGGGCGGAGTTCCCCAAGCCGGTGATCGCGATGATCAACGGCTTCTGCCTCGGTGGCGGCTGCGAGCTGGCGATGGGCTGCGACCTCCGGGTGGCGGCGGACACCGCCCGCTTCGGGCAGCCGGAGATCAAGCTCGGGCTGATCCCCGGCGGCGGCGGCACCCAGCGTCTGCCGCGGCTCGTGGGCCTCGGGCAGGCGCTGCGCCTCATCCTCACCGGCGAGATGATCGGCGCCGCCGAGGCTCGGGAGATCGGCCTCGTCGATCTCGTCTATCCGGCCGCCGAGCTGCGCGCCCGGACCCTCGAGCTCGCCGCCCGGATCGCCGCCTTCAGCCCGCTCACCCTGAAGGTCGCCAAGGAGGCGGTGCGCGCCTCGCAGCGGCTGCCGATCGAAGAGGGGCTCCGCTACGAGCGCGACCTCTTCTGCCTCTGCTTCGCGACCGCCGACAAGGAGGAGGGGGTCGCGGCGTTCCTCGCCAAGCGCGACCCGGTCTGGACCGGCCGCTGAGCGCCGCCGCGGCGGCGCGCCGCCGTCAGCCGCCGGCGGCGCCGCGCAGGGCGTGCACGGCGTAGAAGGAGATCACCCCGACGAGCCCCGACATCGGGATCGTGAGTACCCAGGCCCAGACGACCCGGGCCGCGACCCCCCAGCGCACCGCCGAGAGGCGCTGCACGGAGCCGACGCCGACGATCGCACCGGCGATCGTGTGAGTCGTCGAAACCGGCACTCCGAGCTTCGACGAGAAGAAAAGGGAGATCGCCGCCGCCGTCTCGGCGCAAGCGCCTCCGTACGGCTGCAACCGGGTGAGCTTCATGCCCATGGTCTTGACGATCCGCCATCCCCCGGCCATCGTTCCCAACGCGATCGCCGTGTGACAGACGAGCACGATCCAGAACGGAAACTCGATCGTCCCGGCCTCGAACGCCGTCTGCTGCTCGCGCCAGATCGTGGCGTAGAAGAGGGCGGCGATGATCCCCATCGTCTTCTGCGCGTCGTTGGTGCCGTGTCCTAGGCTGTAGGCGGCCGCCGAGGCGAGCTGGATGATGCGGGAAGGGCGATCGATCTTTCCCGGCGGCGTGCGCCAGAAGATGCGGATCACCACGACCACCAGGAAAAGCCCGAGCAGGAAACCGAGCAGAGGTGCCGCGACGATGAATGCGACCGTCGTCCAGAGCGTCTCCTCGTGCACTACGTCGTGCCATCTGCCGGCATAGGCGATCGCCGCACCACCGAAGCCTCCGAGCAACGCATGGGAGCTCGAGGTCGGCAGGCCGAAATACCAGGTGATCAGCCCCCAGACGATCGCGCCCAGCAACCCCGCGAAGATCACCTCCGGCGTCACCCATTCGGCGTGGACGAACTTCGCCACCGAGTTGGCCACCGCCAGGCCGAATCCCCAGGCAGCCGCGAAATTCCACCAGGCAGCCCAGACCACCGCGGCGCCCGGCCGCAGCACCCGCGTGCCGACGACCGTGGCGATCGCGTTGGCGGCGTCGTGGAAGCCGTTGATGAAATCGAAGACGAGCGCGACCGCGAAGATCAGCAGCACCCAGGGCTGCAGAGCCAGAGCCGCCAGGGTGTGGAAGAAGGAGGTATCCACCGCCTCACGCGTACTTGACCAGGATCGTCTCGACGATGTTGGCGACGTCTTCGCACTTGTCGGTGGCGATCTCGAGGTGTTCGTAGAGATCTTTCCACTTGATCACCTCGAGCGGCACCCGGGCCATGCCGTTGAAGAGGTCGTCGAGCGCCTCGCCGAGCACGGCGTCGCCGTCGTTCTCGTACTCGTTGAGTCGGCGGCAGCAGTCCTGGATCTGCGCCGTCTGCCGCAGATCGTGCAACAGGCTCACCGCCGTGACGACCTCCTCGCAGGCCCTCCCCACGATCCGCGCGAGCTCGAGCGCCTGCGGCGTCGGCCGGGTGATCCGGTAGGTCACGACCCGCTGCGCGACCGCGTCCACGTAGTCGAGCACGTCGTCGAGGCGGGTGGTGAGCAGATAGATGTCTTCGCGGTCGATCGGGGTGATGAAGGTCGCGTTGAGCTCGCGGATGACGCGGTGGCAGATCTCGTCCGCGACGTTCTCCACCTTGTGGATGGCGATGGCGGCCTCGCGCACCTGCTCGGGGGTCGTGGCGTTCTCGAAGCAATCGAGGAGCATCGACGCCCCCCGCCGCGCGGTTCCCGCCAGCTCTTCGAGCATCTCGAAGAAGTCCACCCGTCTCGGAATGAGTCGCATCTCTCCCCTTTCGGACCGGGACTGCCCGCGAAGAGCTCGCCGGCGCCGCCCTCGGCCGGCATCCGGGCGAGCCGACGCCGAGCGCTGGATTAGACTATCGCACATGTCGCGACACCACCTTCCACACCCGATTCCGGAGGAGCGCAGCGATGGCACCCCGTGAAGAGATCGCCCTCAGCCGCGACTGCGAGGCGATCCAGATCCCCGATGGCTACCCGGTCCTGCTGCCGAAAGGCTTCCGGGTCCGTATCACCCAGACGCTCGGCGGCACCTTCACCATCGCCGGTGATCTCGGCGGCCTCTACCGCATCGAGGCGAAGGACGCCGACGCGCTCGGACGCGAGGTCGTCGAACAGCCGGTGGTCACCGTCACCAGCGACGCCGACCTGGAACAGCTGGTCTGGACCCAGCTCCGGGAGTGCTACGACCCGGAGATCCCGGTCAACATCGTGGATCTCGGGCTGGTCTACGACTGCCACCTCGAAACCGGTGCCGATGGCGGACGGATCGTCCACATCCAGATGACCCTCACCGCGCCGGGCTGCGGCATGGGCGAGGTCCTCGCCCAGGACGTGCGAAAGCGGCTCGAGGCCCTGCCCGGCGTCGTCCGCGCCGAAGTGGAGATCGTCTTCGATCCGCCCTGGAACCAGTCGATGATGAGCGAGGCGGCGCGCCTGCAACTCGGTTTCTACTGAGACCGTGCAGACCCCGGCCGCCGGAGCACCCATGCCACCGATCGGATCCGATCAGTTCAAGGACACCCTGCGCTTTTTCGCCTCCGGGGTGACGATCCTCACCATCCGGGCGGGCGAGGCGCGTCACGGGCTCACCGTCTCGGCGTTCGCCTCCGTCTCCCCCGAGCCGCCGCTGATCGCGGTCCTCGTGGATCAGCGTCACCGCGGTCACGAGCTGCTTGTCGAGCCGGGAGCGACCTTCGCCGTCAACGTCCTCACCGAAGCGCAGAGCGAACTCTCCGAGCGGTTCGCCTGGAGCCCGGAGGGCGACCGGTTCGCCGCCGGCCGCTGGACGACGGCGGTCACCGGGGCGCCGATCCTCGAGGACGCCCTCGCCTGGCTCGACTGCCGCCCGGTGGAGCGGTTCACGGCCGGGAGCCACTCGGTCTTCGTCGGCGAGGTGCTGGCGAGCGCCACCCGGGAGGACGGACAGGGCCCTCTCCTCTACTGGAACCGCGGCTACCGGAAGCTCGCCCGCTGAGCCCGGCGATGCCCCCGCCCACAGCGCTCTCGCTGGTGGCCACCTGCGCCCTCGGCCTCGAGGAGCTCCTCGCGGCCGAGCTCGCGGCGCTCGGGATCGGCACCTCCGAGACGACCCCGGGCGGGGTGCGCTGGCAGGGCTCCTGGACCGATCTCTACCGCGCCAACTGGCGGCTGCGAACCGCCAACCGGGTGCTCGTCGAGCTCGGGCGCTGGTCGGCTCCGGACGGCGACGCCCTCTACGCCGGCGCCCGCGCGCTCGTCCGGGGGGGCGCCGGCGTCGAACGGAGCTCGGCGCTCCCGCCGGGAACCTGGTTCGACCCCGCGCTGCCGTTCGCGCTCGCCGCCACGACCTCCGGCTCGCAGGTCCGCGACGCCCGCTGGGCGGTGATGCGCGTCAAGGACGGGCTCGTGGACGCCCAGCGCGAGCGGTTCGGCCGGCGGGCCGACGTCGACCGCCGGGACCCGGTCCTCCCGCTGCGGCTCCGTCTGAGCGGTGACGAGGCGACCCTCCTGCTCGACAGCTCCGGCGAGCCGCTCGATCGGCGCGGCTACCGCGTCGTCAGCCGCGGCGCGCCCGTCCGGGAGCAGCTCGCCGCCGCCGCCGTGCTCGCCTCGGGCTGGGATGGAAGCGGCCCGGTCGTCGATCCGATGTGCGGTACCGGCACCCTGCTGGCGGAGGCGGCGGCGGTGGCGCTCGGCCTCCCTCCCGGCCGGCTCCGGGAGAGCTGGGCGTTCACCCGCTTCCCCGGCTTCGAGCCGCGGCGGTTCGCAGCCATCCGCGCCGAGCCGCTCCCCTGCCCCGGCCCCGACCTCACCCTGCACGGCAATGATCGGGAGCCCGAGGCGATCCGGGCCGCGGCGGCGAACCTCGCACGGGCGGGGCTGCGGGAGCGGACCCAGCTGAGCACCGGCGACGCTTTCGCCTTCACGCCCCCTTCCGGCCCCGGCCTCGTCCTCGTCAACCCGCCCTACGGGGAGCGGCTCGCCGAGGAGCCCACCCAGTGGCGCCGACTCGGCGACCTCCTCAAGCAGCGGTTCCGGGGCTGGAAGGCGGCCGTTCTGGCCGGCGACGCGGGGCTCGGCAAGCACCTCGGGCTCCGTCCCCGCCGCCGCCTGCCGGTGCGCAACGGGCCGCTCCCGATGCGGATCCTGCTGCTCGATCTCTACTGAAAAAACGAATCGGGCCGGCCACCCGAACCGTGGCCGGCCCGCGCCGGATGCGGTGAGCGCACCGGCGGCTCAGAGGAAGGTCTTCACCTCCGCCTTCGTTCGCAGGCTCTCGACCCGGTCGAAGATCAGCTGCCGGAGATGCTCCTCGCTGAGCACCTGCTCGATCCGCTCTCTCGCCTCGGCGAACGGAACCGTCCGCTCCGGGCGCTTCTCGTGCAGGAGGATCAGGTGGTAACCGAACGGACTCTCGACGACGCCGGAAAGAGCCCCTGCCGCGAGCGCCAGCGCCGCCTGCTCGAACTCCGGTACGGCCTGGCCCGCGTGTACCCAGCCGAGGTCGCCGCCGTGCTCCTGCGAGCCCGGATCCTCGGAGCTCTCGCGGGCGAGCGCCGCGAAGTCGCCGCCGGCCTTCACCTTGGCCAGGAGCGCCTCGGCGCGGGCGCGCACCGCGTCGCGAACCTCGGGTTTGGCGTCGTTTTCGACCCGGAGGAGGATGTGGCTCGCGTGGTAGCTCGCGGGCTCGACCATCCGCACGGCGTTCTCGTCGTAGAACGCCCGCGCCTCCTTCTCGTCCACCTTGATCGTCGGCACGAGCTGCGTCGCGATGAACTTCTGGATCGCGAGGTTCTCCTTCAGATCCGACCGGAGGGCCTCCTCGGTCGTGGCCTGCTGCGCGAGCGCGGCGCGGAACGCCGCCTCGCCGCCGAACTGCTCCTTGATCTTCGCGAACTCGCTCGTCACCTCGGCATCCCCGGGGACGAGCCCGAGCGCCTGGCTCTCGGCGAAGAGCATCCGCGTCGCGAGCATCATGTCGAGGACCTCGGAGTAGAACTCCCGGCTGTCCGCTGCCACCTGGACGCCCATCCCCGCGAGGCCGCGGGCCCGGTACTGGACCTCGGAGAGCAGCTCCTCTTTCGTGATCTTCCCTCCCTTGTACTCGGCGACCACCGCGGGGAGGGAGGCGGGATCGACTTTCGCGACCGCCGGGGCCGGGGCGGCGGCGGGCGCCGGCGGTGCCTGTGCCACGAGGGCCGGGGCGATGGCGCCGAGCACCAGGGCACAGAGAAACGGACAGATGCGACTCATCGGGGATTCCTCTCGGGGAGGGCTCGCGCAAGTGCGAGCCGAGTTGGACATGCTACCGCAGCCTGGGGCGCTTCGGACCGTGGTCACTGCCAGGTGATCAGTCCGGTGGTGAGCAGGCCGTTGGCCTCCGGGTGGTTCGGCACGACGCGTACCGCATAGCCGACGAGGCCGCTGTCGCGGCACGGGACCTCGCCTTCGTACCCCCAGACGCCGGCCTCCGTCTGGCCGAGCACCCGCATCGGCACCGCGGCTCCGCCCGTCACCTGCCGCTGGGCGTCGAGAGGACCGTAGTAGATCTCCACCCGGACCTCGTCGGGGGTGAGTGCTCCCAGCCGCACCTGCGCCGAAACCGCGAACGACTCGCCGACCCGCCGGGTTCCCGCGGCGCGCGGCGCCGCCCCGAGCACCGCCACCTGGCTCCAGCCCTGGAACACCCGCCGCTTCCAGGCCGCGAGATCGCGCGCCCGGGCGAAGCCGTCGCCGCTGAGCCGAGCCGCCCGCCGGGCCGCGGGCAGGTAGTAGTGCTCCGCGTACTCCCAGATCATCCGGTTGGTGCTGAAACGGGGGGTGAGGATCCGCATCGACCGCTTCATCCGGGCGATCCAGGGGCGCGGCAGCCGGTCGATCCCGCGGCTGTAGAAGAGCGGCACGACCTCGTGCTCGAGCAGCTCGTAGAGGATGGCCGACTCCACCTGATCCTGATAGGCAGGATCGTCGTACGCCTCGCCCCGCCCGATCGCCCAGCCCAGCTCCGGGGCGTACCCCTCGGCCCACCAGCCGTCCGGAACGCTCAGGTTGAGCCCGCCGTTCGGAATCACCTTCATCCCGCTGGTACCGCTCGCCTCCAGCCCCAGGCGCGGCGTGTTGAGCCAGACGTCGCAGCCCTGGACGAGGTAGCGGGCCATCGCGAGGTCGTAATCCTCGAGGAAGACGAGGTGCCGGCGCAGGTCGTGCTCCTGCCCGTGCCGGAAGACCTCGCGCAGCATCTCCTTGCCTTCGGTGTCGCGGGGATGCGCCTTGCCGGCGAAGAGGATCTGCACCGGCCGGGTGGAGTCGAGCAGGATCCGCCGCAGACGGTCCAGATCGGCGAAGAGGAGGTTGGCGCGCTTGTAGGTGGCGAAACGGCGCGCGAAGCCGATGGTGAGCGTGCCCTGGTCGAGGACGCCGCGCGCATGCTCGATCTCCCGCCGGCTCGCTCCGCGCTGCTCGAGCTGCGCCGCCAGCCGCCGCCGGGCGTAGGCGACCAGCCGCTCCCGGCGGCGCTCGTGCGTCGACCAGAGCTCTTCGTCCGGGATCTGGTCGATCCCCTCCCAGCTCTCGGGAAGCCCCGGATGCTGCCACCAGTCGGGGCCGAGATAGCGGTCGAAGAGCTGGGCCATCTCGCGCGAGACGCAGCTGCGGACGTGCGCTCCGTTGGTCACGTACCCGACCGGCAGCTCCGCGGGCGGCAGGCCGGGGACGTGCTCGGCGAGCAGCCGCCGGGAGACCTCGCCGTGGAGCCGGCTCACGCCGTTGACCTGCGCCGAGGCCCGCAGCGCCAGGGCCGCCATGTGGTACTCCCGCTGCTCTCCCTCCGGCCGGGCCCGGCCCAGCTCGATCAGCTGCCGGGCGGGGATGCCGGAGCGCTCCGCGTAGCCACGGAAATGGCGCTCGAAGAGCTCCCGCGGAAAGACGTCGAATCCCGCCGGAACGGGGGTGTGCGTGGTGAAGATCTGCCCCGCCCGCGCCACCTCGAACGCCTCGCCGAAGGCGAGCCCGTCTTCGCGCATCAGGGCCGCGATCCGCTCCAGGGCGAGGAAGGCGGAGTGTCCCTCGTTCATGTGGCAGACGTCGGGACGCAGGTCCATCGCCAGGAGCGCCCGCATCCCGCCGATCCCGAGCACGATCTCCTGCCGGATCCGCGTCTCGCCGTCGCCGCCGTAGAGCTGGTCGGTGATCTCCTGGAGATGCTTCGGGTTCTCCGCGACGTTGGTGTCGAGCAGCAGGAGCGGAATCCTCCCGACCTCGGCACGCCAGACCTGGATCCGGCAGGGCTCGCCGGCGATCTCGACCTCCACCCGCAGCGGCACCCCCGCCTCGGTGGTCACCATCCGCACCGGGAGGTTCGCGAAATCGTTGGTCGGATAGAGCTCCTGCTGCCAGCCGTCGCGCGCGAGGTACTGGCGGAAGTAGCCCTGCTGGTAGAGCAGGCCGACGCCGACGAGCGGCACCCCGAGGTCGCTCGCGCTCTTGAGGTGATGGGCGGCGAGGACCCCGAGCCCGCCGGAGTAGATGGGAAGACACTCGGTGATGCCGTACTCGGCCGAGAAGTAGGCGATGCGCGGGTGCTCCTGGTACCGGCGCTGCCACCAGGTCCGCTCCGCGAGGTAGGCGTCGAGGCGGGCGACCGTGCGATCGAACAGGCTGAGGAAGCCGTCATCCTCCGCGAGCTCGGCGAGCCGCTGCTGGGGCAGCGTTCCGAGCAGGAGCACCGGGTTCTGGCCGCTCCGCTCCCAGAGCTCGCGGTCGATGCGCGGGAAGACCGCGCGGATCTCTTCGTCCCAGCTCCAGACCAGGTTGTAGGCGAGATCTTCGAGCCGGTGCAGGCGTTCGGGCAACGCCGGAACGACACGGAACGAATCGATGCGCATCGTGTTACCTCCTGGAGTCGGGATCTGACCGGGTACCGAGGAAGAACGTCACGGGCAGACGACACGAGGTGAGCAGGACGGAGCCCGGAGGCCACGCCGAGACGGAGCCGAAACCCGCCGGCCGCTCAGCGCCACGGCCGGGAGATCACGCAGGCGTTGATGCCGCCGATCCCCATCGAGAGTTTACCCGCAACCCCCGGTGGGGGCGCGCAGCCGGTGTCGAACTGGAAGCGCCGGTGGACCCGGGCGATTTCGGGGTTGAGCTCGCTCTCCTCGAGCGGCGTCGGGAAGAGCCGTCCCTTCTCGTAGCCGAGGTACTGCGCGGTCAGCTCCCAGCCGCCGCCCGCGCCCATGCCATGGCCGAAGGTGCCCTTGCGCGCCGTGACCAGCACCTGGTCGGGAAGCAGCTCCCGGAGGTTCTCGACCTCGAGGTAGTCGCCCGGCGTGGCGGTGGCGTGGAGATCCCAGGAGCCGATCCCGCCCGGACCGACCCCGGCGGCCGCGAGCGCCTGCCGGATCGCCGTCATCGGCCCCTCCTTCGACGGGGTGATGATGTGGTCGGCGTCGGAGGAAACCCCCACCGCGAGCGGCTCCATGCCGAGGGGCCGGCAGCCGCGGGCGCGGAAATGCTCGAGGTCGCCCACGATCCAGATCACCGCCCCCCCGGCGACGTGCGTGCCGCGCAGAGCGGTCATCGGCTTCGAGACCGCACCGTCGGCGGCCACCACCCGGGCGCCGTAGAAGGCGCCCACCACGAGATCGAGCGGCGGCGGATCGGTGGCGCCGAGCACGACCGCTTTCGCGTCGCCGCGCGCGATGGCGTCCATCGCCAGCCGGAGGGCGACGCCGAAGGTCGAGCAGGCCGCCACCGGCGCGAACGCGAGACCGGTGATCCGGCCGAGCATCGAGATCTGCGCGGCGGGGGTGTTGTGGAGGTTCCAGACCAGGTTCGGCGAGACCTCTCCCCACGGCGCCGGCGGGGCTCCCCAGGCGGCGTCGAGCCGCTTGCGGCGGCGCTGCTTCTCCTTGATCAGCCCGAGCTTGCCGCTCTCCACCTCGCCCTGGACGCCCAGGCCTTCGATCTCCCGCAGCTCGGCGAGGTACTGGTGGAGCTGGTCGGAACGCGCCGCCCAGTACTCCCACCAGGCGTAGGCGGCATCGTCGCGCTCCTCCTCCGGCACGCTCTCCGGAGGAGGCGGCGGCGAGTCGGCGCCCGCGGCCGCATCCTCTCCGGCGAGGTGGCGTCGCAGCGCCTCGTTGCGCTCCGGCTGCGCCCAGAAGCGGAACCACCGCCGCTGCGAACGATGCAGATCGAGAGCGGCGTGCCGCACCGTATCGAGCGCGCCCAGGCCGGTGCCGACGTAGACGTGCGCCTGCGCGCCGAGCGCGGCGAGCTCCGCTTCGAGCCCCGGGTTCTGTCCGAGCGCCTGGATGAACGCGCCGATCGCGTACTGCGTGGGCAGATCCATCTTCTCGACGAGCTGCGGGAAGCGGCCCGGCGGGAAGCGGGCATCCACCCACCCCTGATACGCCCCGAAATCGAACTTCGGCTCGCCGACCAGGAAGTTGGAGAGACCGAAACCGGAGAACGGCGAGAGCCAGTGGTCGGTCGACCCCAGGCGGCGCTCGAACTCCTCGATCGTCGCCGCTCGCGGCGCGACGACGCCCCAACCGAACACGCCGACTCTAGGCACGATCACGCTCCTTCCGAAGATGGGCGGGAAGGATATCGAAAACGGGAACCGGCCGCCCGCCGCGGAGGCGAACGGCCGGTTCCCGGCTGCCTGCGGCGCTCAACCGAGCGCCGCCATCCGGTCGAGGAGATCGACGACCCGGTTCGAATACCCCCACTCGTTGTCGTACCAGGCGATCACCTTCGCGTAGCCGTCGCCGAGGGCGGTCGTCGAGAGGGCGTCGAAGATCGACGAGTGCGGGTTGCCGATGATGTCGCTCGACACCAGCGGCTCGTCGCTGTAGAGGACCACCTTCGCGAGCGGTCCCTCGGCCCGCGCGCGCACCGCGGCGTTGATCTGCTCGGCGGTCGGCCGCTGGCGCAACCGGACCGCGAGATCCACGATCGAGCCGTCGGGCACCGGCACCCGCATCGCGAGGCCGTCGAGCTTCCCCTTCAGGTGCGGGAGCACCTTGCCCACCGCGCGGGCCGCGCCGGTGGTCGTCGGGATGATGTTCTCCGCCGCCGCCCGGCTGCGCCGCAGGTCCTTGTGGGGGACGTCGGCGAGGCGCTGGTCGTTGGTGTAGGCGTGGACGGTCGAGACGAACCCCTCCTCGATCCCGAACTCCTGATCGAGGATGAGCGCCACCGGCGCCAGGCAGTTGGTGGTGCAGGAGGCGTTGGAGACGATCCGGTGCTCGGGGCGCAGGTCCTGGTCGTTGACGCCGATGACCACCATGGCGTCGATCTCGTCCTTCGCGGGGACGGTGAGGATCACCTTCTTCGCCCCGCCCTCGAGGTGCCGCGCGATCTTCTCGCGGGTGCGGAAGACGCCGGTGGACTCGATCACGTAATCGACGCCGAGATCCCCCCACGGAATCCGGGCGGGATCCTTCTCGGCCGTCATCCGGACCCGGACGCCGTCGACGTACATGAAGTCGTCGTCGTAGGTGACGCGCTTGGGGAAGATCCGCATCACGGTGTCGTACTTGAGCAGGTAGGCGACCTGCTCGTTGTCGTAGAGATCGTTGACGCAGACCACCTCGACGTCGGGGCGGTCGGAGAGGATCCTGAAGACGGAGCGGCCGATCCGGCCGAAACCGTTGATGCCGACGCGGATGCTCATCGCGAAACCTCCCCCTCCATCTCGGCGAAGCGCTGGATCAGGTCGACCACCCGGTGCGAGTAGCCCCAGCCGTTGTCGTACCAGGACAGGGTCTTCGAGAGCCGGTCTCCGATGACCATCGTGGAGAGCGAATCGAAGACGCTCGAGTAGTGGGTGCGCAGGATGTCCGAGGAGACGATCGGATCGTCCTCGAACTCGACGTACGGCCGCCACCGCCCGGAGGCGGCCGCGGTGCGCACGACCTCGTTGATCGCGGTGACGGTGACCGGCCGCTCGTGCCAGCAGACGAGATCCACCACCGAGCCGTTGCGCACCGGCACGTTCATCGCGAGCCCCGAGATCCGCCCCGCGAGCTCGGGCAGGAGCTCCATGAGCACCTCGTCGGCGTTCGTCTCCTGCGGGATGATGTTCTCGGCCGCCGCGCGCCCCCGCCGCTTGTCCTCCGAGGGGACGTCGGCGAGGCGCTGCTGGTTGGTGTAGGCGTGCACCGTGGTCAGGAAGGCGCGCCGGACGCCGAACGCCTCGTGCAGGATCTTGAGGATCGGCGCCGCGCAGTGGGCGGTCACCGAACCGTTCGAGACGATCCGGTGCTCCGGCCTGAGCCGGTCGTCGTTGACCCCCATGACCACCGTGAGATCCGGGGCGTCGATCGGCGGCGAGCAGAGGATGACCCGCTTCGCCCCCCGATCGAGGTGCCGGGCGAGCTCCGCCCGGCCGCGCACGCGGGACGTCGCCTCGATGACGATGTCCACGCCGAGATCCCCCCACGCCACGTCGCCGGGAGCGGCGCCGGTGAGCATCGGGATCTGCTTGCCGACCACGTAGAGATGCCCGTCACGGATCCGCACCTCGTCGGGGAAGCGGCCGAGGATCGTGTCGAATTTCAGCAGGTACTCCATCGCCTCCGGATCGGCGACGTCGCTGATCGCCCCCACCTCGATGGTGGGATGGTTGTAGAGAATCCGGAAGAGGCTGCGGCCGATCCGGCCGAAGCCCATGAGGCCAACTCGCATCGCTCTGTTCTCCCTTGTCCGCGGCCGCGGTCCGGCCGGGCGATCCCGGCTGCCGCTGCCGCGTTCGGCACCGCGGCCACGCCGCCGGCAGCAGGTACCGGCGGCGGGCTGAGAATCTACTCCCGCGAAAGGCAGTGATCCTGCGGGTGGAAACTTCGGATGGTCGGGGCGAGAGGATTTGAACCTCCGGCCTCACGGTCCCGAACCGTGCGCTCTACCAAGCTGAGCTACGCCCCGATCAAAGAACCAACGTCACCAGGCGGCAACCCCGGGAGTCTACGCATCCGCTTCGGGCGCGGTCAAGCGTCTCCCGGGCGCCGGGTCTCTTCGACGATCTCCTCCAGCCGGGCGACCAGCGAGTCGACCCGGCGGCCGATCTCCCGGCGCTCCCGCTGCCACCGCTCCTCGTCGCCCGGCCCCGCGCCGGCCGCCAGCCGCTCCTCGAGCAGCGCGAGCTGCTCGCGCAGCTCGCCGTTCTCCTTGCGCAGCTCGGCGAGACGCGCCACCGCGCGCTCCACCATCAGCTCCAGGCTCTCCCAGCCGATGCCGTTCACGCTCGAGCCCCCCCCTGCCAGCCCCACCGGCCGGCGAGCAGCGCCGCCACCCGCTCCTGCCGCTCGTTGACCTCCTCCTGCGTGAGGGAGCGCGCCTCGGCGTTGTAGCGGAAGGCGATGGTCGTGTTCACCGCCCCGGCGGGCACACCCTCGCCGGTATAGCGGTCCTTGAGGCCGAACCAGCGCAGATCGGGGATCGCCGCCGCCTGGATCGCCGCGGCGATCTCCCGCCATTCGACCGCCAGCGGATGGGTGAACGTCAGATCCGCCGCCACCCCGGGCAGGCGGGGCGGGAGATCGATTCCGGCGGCGGCGGGCCGGGGGGCGAGCACCGGCGCGAGGAAGATCTCGGCGGCGTAGAGGGGAAACGGCGTCTCCTCCCCGTCCACCCGGCCGAGGTAGCCGTACTCCCGCCCCTCGCCGTCGCGGAGCCGCGCCGCCGTCCCCTCCACGAAACCGGCGAGCGCCGCCGGCTCGGCGGCGAGCTCGACGCCGAAGCGCAGCGCCACCCCCTCCACGATCCCCTTCAGATCGAACAGATCGAGCTCCGGGCGGCGGAACCAGGCGAGTCCGGGACGGCCGCCGAGGAGGATCGCCACGGCCTCCACCTCTTCCGCCTCGCCGCCCGGGAAGAGCCGCCCCAGCTCGAAGAGCCCGACCGCGGCCGCGCCGCGCCGGCAGTTGAGGCCGGCGGTCTCCACCAGATTGGGCAGCAGGGAACGGCGCAGCACCGCGTACCGCTCCGAGAGCGGGTTGGCGAGGGCGACCGGCTCCGCCGCGCCTCCGACGCCGGGGAAACGGGCATCCGCTTCCCGCGCGTGGAAGGCGAAGTGGATCGCCTCCGCGAGACCGCTGTAGGCGAGCTCGTCACGCAGCCGCTCGCGCCGCCGGTGCCGCTCGTCATCCCCTTCGTCCGGCCCGGGCAGAGCGGGCAGCGTCGCGGGGATGGAGTCGAAGCCGTGGAAACGGAGCACCTCTTCGTAGAGGTCGGCCGGCCACGCCTCGAGAGCGGCGATCCCGTCGCGCGTGACCGTCCGGGGCTCGAAGTCGGCGAGCCGCCAGGAGGGCACGCTCCCCTGCCAGCCGCTCCCCGCAGCCGCCCGCCGGGGGGCGAAGCCGAGCCGCGTGAGGTACCCCTCGACCGCGTCGGGCGCAAGCGACACCCCGGTGAAGGCGTCGAGCGCCGCCGTTTCGATCCGCCACGGGATCTCGACCGGGGGCCCGGTGCGCTCGTCCCACGGCGCTCCCGCGGGGCGGGCGCCGGCGGCGGCGAGCAGTGCCGCTGCCCGCTCGGCGGCGAGACGGCAGATCTCCGGATCGGCGCCCCGCTCGAAACGGTGACTCGCGTCGGTGTGCATCCCGAGGGCGCGGGCACCGCGCCGCACCCGGCGCCGTTCGAAATGGGCGCTCTCGAGCAGCACCCGCCGCGTCGCGGAGGTGACCTCGGTCTCCTGTCCGCCCATGATCCCGGCGAGCGCCACCGCCCGGTCGCGGTCGGCGATCACGAGCGCCTCGGGCTCGAGCGTGCGCTCGACCCCGTCGAGGGTGACGAGCCGCTCCCCGGGCCGCGCCGCGCGCACCCGGATCTCGGGCCCGGCGAGGCGGTCGAGATCGAAGGCGTGGAGCGGCTGGCCGAGATCCCAGAGGACGTAGTTCGTGACGTCGACGACGTTGTTGATCGCCCGGAGGCCGATCGCCTCGAGCCGGCGCGCCAGCCACTCCGGGCTCGGCGCCACCTCCACCCCCTCGAGCACGAGGGCGACGTAGCGCGAGCAGCCGCCTGCGTCTTCGATCGTCACCGGCACCCCGGCGCCGCCGTCCGGTGCCGGCAGGGGGTCCGGAAGCGGCCGCAGCGGCCGCGCGAACGCCGTCGCGAGCTCGCGCGCGAGCCCGCGGTGGTTCATGCAGTCGGGCCGGTTCGTGGTGACGTCCACGTCGAGCACCGCGGCGTCCCCTTCCCCTTCGATCCCCTCGACGCTGTGGCCGATCGCCGTCAGCCGGCGGGCCACCTCGACGGCATCCTCGGGGAGCTCGACGTGCTCGCGCAGCCAGCCGAGGGAGAACTTCATCGGATCCCCGCCTGGCGCAGGAGGCGCTCGTCGTTTTCGAACAGCAGCCGGATGTTCGGGATCCCGAACCGGATCATCGCCACCCGGTCGAGGCCGAGGCCGAAGGCGAAGCCGGTGTACCGGTCCGGATCGACCCCGCAGCCGGCGAGCACCCGGGGGTCGACCATCCCGGCGCCGAGGATCTCCATCCAGCCGGTCTCCGAGCAGGTCGCGCACCCCTTCCCCCTGCAGAACGGGCAGGTGATGTCGACTTCGCACGACGGCTCGGTGAACGGGAAGAAGCTCGGCCGCAGGCGGACTCCGGTCTCCGGCGAGAAGAGCCGGTGGAGGAACGCCTCGAGCGTCCCCTTCAGGTCGGAGAAGCGGATCCCCTCGGCCACCGCCAGCCCCTCCACCTGGTGGAACATCGGCGAGTGGCGCAGGTCGTTGTCGTGCCGGTAGACCCGCCCCGGGATGATCACCCGGAGCGGCGGCCGGCGCGCGAGCATCGTCCGGATCTGCACCGGCGAGGTGTGGGTGCGCAGCAGCCGGCCGTCCTCGAGGAAGAAGGTGTCCTGGGTGTCGCGCGCCGGATGGTCGGGGGGGAAGTTCAGCAGCTCGAAGTTGTACCGGTCGCTCTCCACCTCCGGCCCCTCGGCCACGGTGTAGCCGAGACGGACGAAGATCTCCTCGATCTCGCGCGAGATCTGGATCACCGGGTGGATCGCACCCCCGGGCACCCGGCGCCCCGGCAGCGTGACGTCGACCGCGGCCTCCCGGCGCTGCGCCGCGCGCTCGGCCGCCGCGAGCCGCTCGTCGGCAGCCGCGAGCGCCGCCTCGACCCGCTCCTTGAGCCGGTTGACCGCCTGCCCGAAACCGCGCTTGTCGGCGACCCGCGGGATCAGGTCGAGCAGCTCGCGAACCCGCCCCTCCCGGCGCCCGATCCACCGGATGCGGACCGCCTCCCAGCCACGGCGGTCGGAAACCGCCGCGATCTCGGCGTCGGCCTCCCCGGCCAGCCGGGCGACCTCTTCGGGATGCGCGGGAGGGGCTGCGGGCTCGCTCGACACCGTCCGCCTCAGTCGCCGGCCGGCGCCGCCTTCTCGAGAGCCAGCCTGGCGAGCGCCGCGAGCTCGGCGAACGGCTTCGGATCCGGAGCCGCGGCCAGCTCGGCGAGCATCTTCCGGTTCAGCTCGCTGCCGGCGAGCTTCAGGCCCGCGATCAGCCTGCTGTAGGAGAGGCCGTGGAGGTGGGCGGCGGCGTTGATCCGGACGATCCAGAGGCTGCGGAAGTCCCGCTTGCGCCGGCGACGGTCACGGTAGGCGGACTTGCCTGCCCGGTCGACCGCCTGCTGGGCCATCCGGTACGCCTTCGACTTGGTACCCCAGTAGCCGGAGGCGAGCTTGAGTACTCTCTTGCGCTTCTGGGCCCGCTTCGGGCCGCGCTTGACACGTGGCATGGCAGAACCTCGTTCCTCGCCCTCGAGGGCGGTCAGGGTCGCGGCCGGGCCGCGACCGGCGCCCCGGAGGACAGGTTCGTTCCCTCCGGCGGCGCGTGATGGACGCTATCTCGAGATCAGCGTCCGGATCGTCCGGGCGTCGGCCGGCGAGACCAGCGTGGCCTGCCGCAGCCGCCGTTTCCGGGTGCGCGTCTTCTTCGTCAGGATATGACTGTGGTTGGCGCGGCCGCGCAGCACCTTCCCGCTCGCGGTGAGCTTGAAGCGCTTGGTGGCGCCCTTGTGAGTCTTCTTCTTCGGCACGTTCCGCTCCTCGTCTGCTGACCCCGGGAGACCTCAACCGGCGGACGGCGCCGCCGCGGTGTCTCCCTCGTCCTTCTTCTGCGTCTTCTTGCTCGGGCCGAAGATCAGGTGCATCCGGTTGCCGGCCATCTCCGGCGTCCCCTCCTGGGAGCCCGCCTCGCCGATGTCGGCCGCCAGACGCTTCAACAGGTTCAGTCCCAGCTCGGTGCGCGACATCTCGCGCCCCCGGAACTGCACCGTCGCCTTGACCTTGTCTCCCTCCTCCAGGAACCGGACCGCGTTGCGCAGCTTGAAGTCGTAGTCGTGGTCGTCGACGTTCGGCCGGAACTTGACTTCCTTGACCCGGATCGTCTTCTGCTTCTTGCGCGAATCGTGGGCCTTCTTCTTCTGCTGGTAGAGGAACTTGCCGAAGTCCATGATGCGGCAGACCGGAGGCCGCGCCGTGGGCGCCACCTCCACCAGGTCGAAACCCTGTTCCCGCGCCATCCGCAGCGCCACCTCGGTGGCGACGATGCCGGCCTGGCTGCCGTCCTCGTTGATCAGTCGGACTTCCCGGACCCGGATTGCCTCGTTCGTGCGCGCTGTCCTGTCGATGCCCGGCTTCCCTCCCATGGAAGCAGGCCGGCGGATCCCCGGCGGGAGGACCATCCCCCGGCCGGCCACCGACCCTCAAAGAATCGGAGCGAGATTATAGGCGGAACGCTCCCGGCCTACAATTCGGCGACCCGGCGGGCGGCCGCCGCCTCGCGCAGCTTCGCGATCAGCTCCGGGACCGCGACGGGCCCCCGGTCCTCGCCGCTGCGCAGACGCACCGCCGCCGTTCCCGCCGCCGCTTCGCGTTCGCCGACCACCAGCATGTACGGCACCTTGCGCAGCTGCGCCTGGCGGATCTTGTAGCCGAGCTTCTCGTTGCCGTCGTCGATCTCCACCCGCAGCCCGGCGGCGGCGAGCTCGTCGCGCACCCGCTGCCCGTAGTCGAGGAACCGCTCGGAGACCGGCAGCACCACCGCCTGCACCGGCGCCAGCCAGAGCGGGAACGCCCCGGCGGTGTGCTCGATGAGGATGCCGAGGAACCGCTCCACGGAGCCGAGCATCGCCCGGTGGATCATCACCGGCCGGTGGGTGGCACCGTCGGCGCCGACGTACTCGAGGCCGAACCGCTCCGGCATCTGGTAGTCGAGCTGGACCGTTCCGAGCTGCCACTCCCGGCCGATCGCGTCCTTGATCCGGAAGTCGATCTTCGGGCCGTAGAAGGCGCCGTCGCCCGGGTTGAGCGTGTAGGCGAGCCCCTGCCGGTCGAGCGCCCGCTGGAGGGCGCGCTCCGCCGCGTCCCACTGCGCGTCGGTGCCGACCCGGTTCTCCGGCCGCAGCCCGATGCCGATCGCCACCTCCGGGAACTCGAAGGTGCGGTAGATCTCGAAGATGATCCCCACCGCCCGCAGCACCTCGGCCTCCACCTGCTCGTCGGTGCAGAAGACGTGGGCGTCGTCCTGGGCGAAGGAGCGCACCCGGGTGAGACCCGAGGTCACCCCGCTGCGCTCGTAGCGGTGGAGACGGCCGAAGTCGGCGTAGCGGATCGGCAGATCCCGGTACGAGCGGAGCCCCTTGGCGTAGATCAGGCAGTGGGTCGGGCAGTTCATCGGCTTGACGGCGTACTGACGCTCGTCGAGCTCGGTGAAGAACATGTTCTCCCGGTAGTTCGCCCAGTGCCCCGAGGTGTGCCAGAGCTCCACGTCGAGGATCTGCGGCGTGACCACCTCGCCGTAGCCGTTGCGGGTGTTGAGCTCGCGGACGTAGTCGATGAGCAGGTTGTAGACCACCGCCCCCTTCGGATGGAAGAACGGCGAGGCCGGCGCCAGCGGATCGAAGCTGAAGAGGTCGAGCTCGGGACCGAGCTTGCGATGGTCGCGGGCACGCGCCTCGGCGAGCGCTTCGAGGTACGCCGCGAGCTCCCGCTCCGAGGAGAAGGCGGTGCCGTAGATCCGCTGCAGCCGCTCGTTGCGCTCGTCCCCCTTGAAGTAGCTGCCCGACGCCTCGAGGAGCTTGATCGCCCCCACCTGCCCGGCCCGCTGGACGTGCGGCCCGCGGCAGAGGTCGGTGAAGGCACCGTGCCGGTAGAGGGTGATCGTCTCCCCCTCGGGGATGTCGGCGAGCCGCTCGAGCTTGAGGGTGAAGCCCATCTCGCGGAAGATCCGCGCCGCCTCCTCGCGGCTGACCTCGATCCGCTCGAACGGCGCGTCCTCGGCGATGATCCGCCGCATCTCCGCCTCGATCCGCTCGAGATCCTCGGGGGTGAACGGCCGGGGGAAGCGGAAGTCGTACTGGTACTTCTCGCTGTGATCCTGCCGGCCGGCGTCGTACTCGGCCTCCGGCCAGAGCCGGCGCACCGCGTCGGCGAGCAGGTGTTCGGCCGAGTGGCGTACGAACGGCCCCGCCTCCGGAGTTCCCGCGGTGACGATCCGCAGCGCTCCGCCGCGGGTGAGCGGCGTGCGCAGGTCGACGGTCTCGCCGTCGAGCTCGGCACCGACCGCCGCGGCGGCCAGACGCGGCCCGATCGCCGTCGCGACCGCGAGCGGCGTCGTGCCCTGCGGCACCTCCCGGCTCGAACCGTCGGGCAGCGTCAGGTGGATCTGCGCGGGGGCTGTCATGGCGGGCTCCGCATGAACCAAACCGCCGGGCCGGAAGCGGCTCAGCGGGAAGTGGAAAGGATGGCTCCGGGAACCGGATGGTAGGCGCTCTCGGACTCGAACCGAGGACCTCTACCGTGTGAAGGTAGCGCTCTAACCAACTGAGCTAAGCGCCTCTCCATGACGGCTCACCGACGACGCTGCGGGACGCAGCTGGTAGGCCCGAGTGGACTCGAACCACCGACCTCTACGATGTCAACGTAGCGCTCTAACCAACTGAGCTACGGGCCTTCGTCCCGCCTGCGCCACCGGACCGGCGGACCGGCCCGATGGGGTCTGGAATCTAGCAACCGCGCCCGGGGGTGTCAATCGCGGGCGGACGATTCGGCGACCGCCAGCCAGCCCTTCAGGTACTCCCCCTGCGGATGGGCGATCGCCACCGGATGGTCGGCGGCCGCCGCGAGCGGGCGGAGCAGCGCCAGCCGCACCCCCGCCTCCACCGCGGCGGCGAAGAGGATCTGCCGGAAGAGCCGCGCGTCCACCGCCCCGCTGCAGCTGAAGGTGAAGAGCAGCCCGCCGGGCGCGAGCCGCCGGAGGGCGAGCCGGTTGAGATCCTTGTAGGCGCGCGCGGCGGCCGCGACCGCGCCGCGATGCGGGGCGAGCGGCGGCGGGTCGCAGACGATCAGGTCGTAACGCTCCCGGTGCCGGCGCAGCTCGGCGAAGACGTCGGCGCGGATCCATTCCAGCCGCTCGCCCGCGAGGCCGTTGCGCGCGATCGCCCGCCGGGCCGTCGCCTCCAGACCCGGGCCGGACTCGACGCAGGTGACCGCCGCCGCTCCGCCGCGCAGCGCGTGGAGGGCGAAGGCGCCGCCGTGCGCGAACAGGTCGAGCACCCGCCGCCCGGCGGCGAGCGCGCCGGCGAGCGCCCGGTTCTCCCGCTGGTCGCAGTAGAAGCCGGTTTTCTGCCCGCCCCGCGGCTCGGCTTCGAACTCGAGGCCGCACTCCCGGAACCAGAGCCGCTCGGGGATCTCGCCCGCCACGACCTCGTCCTCCTCGCCGAGCCCCTCCCGGCGCCGGGCGGGAAGGCGGCCGAGATGGAGCAGCGCGCCCGCCGGCGCGAGGTCGCCGAGCGCGCCGTACGCCTCCGCGCGCAGCCGCTCGAGCCCGGCGACGGTGATCTGGGAGACGAACAGGTCGCCGAACCGGTCCACGGTCCAGCCTGGCAGGCCGTCGCCCTCCGCGTTGACGAGCCGGTAGCCGGTCGTGTCGGGCCCGACGAGCCGTCGCCGCAGCGCCAGCGCCCGCTCGAGGCGCTCCCGGAAGAACGCCCGGTCGATGCGGCTGCCGGGGGGCGCCAGCAGCCGCGCCCGGATCTGCGAGGCGGCGCTGTAGAGCCCCACCCCGAGCCGCTCGCCGCGGGCGCTCTCCACCTCGGCGAGAGCGGCATCCGGCGGCCCCTCCTCGCTCGCGATCGCCCCCGAGAAGAGCCAGGGATGGCCCTGGCGCAGCGCCTTCTCCCGCCCCGGCGCGAGCCGGATCCGCACCCTTGCCGCGGCCGCCGTTTCGTCGGTCATCGGGTCATTCTCGCCCGGCACGGCCCCGCGCGCACCCCGGCCCTGCCGCCGGGTCGGATATCATCCGCCCAGCCGACCCGGACTCTCCGCTCACGGGGCGTGTTTCTTCGCATGCCGCTCCTCTCGCTCGTCGCCACCGCGCCGCCCCTTCCCGCCCTCGGTTTCGGCGCCGGCACCGCGCTGGCGATCGCGCTGCTGCTCGTGGCGCTCAACGGCTTCTTCGTCGCTGCCGAGTTCGCCCTGGCCAAGGTCCGGCCGACCCAGATCGAGCCGCACGTCCTCCGCGGCGAGCGGCGGGGCCGGGTCGCGGCGCACATGATCTCCCATCTCGACGCCTACCTCTCCGCCACCCAGCTCGGGATCACCCTCGCGAGCCTCGCGCTCGGCTGGATCGGCGAACCGGCGTTCGTCTGGGTGCTCTCCCCGCTGCTCGCCCATCTGCCCGGAGTGACGCCCGCCGTCGTCCACTCGGCGAGCCTCACCGCCGCTTTCCTCACGATCAGCGTGCTCCACATCGTCCTCGGCGAGCTGATCCCGAAATCGCTCGCGATCCGGCGCCCCGAGGGGGTCGCGGTCTGGGTCGCGCTGCCGCTCGCCGGCTTCTACCGCCTCGCCTACCCGGCGATCTGGCTCCTCAACCATTCGGCCAACGCGCTGCTGCGGCTCGCCGGACTGCAGCCGGCCACGGAAGCCGAGCAGGCCCACAGCGAGGAGGAGGTGCGCCTCCTGCTCGGGTCGCGCGAGGGAACGCTCCTCTCCGCCGCGAAGCGCGATCTGCTGACGAACATCTTCGAGCTCTCCGAGCGGGTCGCGCGGCAGGTGATGGTGCCGCGGGCCGATGCCGTCTACCTCTCCACCACCCGCCCGCTCGCCGAGAACCTCGCGCTCGCCCGCCGCAGCGGCCACACCCGCTTCCCGCTCTGCGAGGGCGACCTCGACCACGCGATCGGCCTCGTCCACATCAAGGATCTCTTCCGCGCCGAGCGCCCGCCGGACGACCTCCGGCAGGTGAAGCGCCCGCTCCCCTTCGTGCCCGAGACGCTCGGCCTCGACCGGCTCCTGCCGCGGATGCTCGCCGAGCGGGTCCACCTCGCGGCGGTGGTCGACGAGTACGGCGGGGTGAGCGGGATCGTGACCCTCGAAAACGTCCTCGAGGAGATCGTCGGCCCGATCCAGGACGAGTTCGACGCCGAGAAGCCGGAGCTCGTCCGGCGCGACGACGGCACCTGCCTCGTCTCGGGCGCGATGCTGGTCGTCGACCTCGAGGACGAGCTCGGCCTCGAGATCAGCCCGCGCGACGAGGACACCGTCGGCGGCGTCGTCCTCTCCGAGCTCGGGCAGTCGCCGCGGGTGGGCGACCGCGTCCGCCTCGGTCCGCTCACGCTCGAGGTGCTCGAGCTGAAGGGGAACCGGGTCTGCACGCTCCTCGTCGAGAAGCAGGAGGAGCCGCCCGCCTGAGGCGGGCGCCGGCGCTCAGCCCGGGAGCCGCCGCCCCTCCGCCGCGAGCCGCGCGAGCACCGCTTCGAGCCCCGCCGTCACCGGCACCGCCTCCTTGACGCGGTCGCGGCGGCGCGAGACCTCCACCTGCCCGGCGGCGAGCGACTTGCCGCCCACCACCACCCGGACGGGGATGCCGAGCAGATCGGCGTCCTTGAACTTCACCCCCGGACGCTCGTCGCGGTCGTCGTAGAGGACCTCGATGCCGCGGGCCACGAGCGCGGCGTGCAGCTCGTCGGCCGCTTTCCGGGTCGCCTCGTCGGTGGCGTTGATCGTCATCAGCAGGACCTCGAACGGAGCGAGCGGCAGCGGCCAGATGATCCCGTCGGCGTCGTGGTTCTGCTCGATCGCCGCGGCCACCGTCCGGCCGATCCCGAGGCCGTAGCAGCCCATGATCATCGGCAGCTCGGCGCCGTGCTCGTCGGTGAAGTGGCAGCGCATCGCCTCGGAGTACTTGGTGCCGAGCTTGAAGATGTGCCCGACTTCGATCCCCCGGGAGAGCTGCAGCGGCTCGCCGCAGCGCGGGCAGGGGTCGCCACCGGCGACGAGCAGCAGATCGGCGACCGGCGGCAGCGACAGATCGCGGCCCCAGACCAGGTCGACGAGGTGGGCATCCGACTCGTTGGCGCCGCAGACGAAGCCGCGCAGCTCGCGCACCGACTCGTCGGCGATCAGCCGGACCTCCGCCGGCAGGCCGAGCGGCCCCGCGAAGCCGACCGCCGCCCCGGTGAGCCGCTCGACCTTCTCCTCGCTCGCGAGCGCGAGGTGGTCGCAGCCGAGGGCGTTCTGGAGCTTCACCTCGTTGATCTCGCGATCGCCACGCACCAGCGCGGCGACGAACTCCTTCTCGGTCTCGTAGAGCAGCGTCTTGACGATCCGGGTCGCCGGCACGCCGAGGAAGGCGGCGACGTCCGGCACCGAGCTGTGTCCCGGGGTCGGCACCGTCCGCCGCGCCCCGGGCTCGGTGGCGGGCACCGGTACGGCCGGCAGCCGGCTCTCCGCCTTCTCGATGTTGGCGCCGTAGCCGCAGCCGCAGCTGACCACCGCGCTCTCGCCCGTCTGCGCCACCACCATGAACTCGTGCGACGAGGAGCCGCCGATGGTGCCGGTGTCCGCCTCCACCATCGTGTACTCGAGCCCGCACGCCTCGAAGATCGCGCAGTAGGCGCGCCGCATCGCCTCGTACGCCTCGTCGAGCTGGGCCTCGGTGGCGCCGAACGAGTAGGCGTCCTTCATCAGGAACTCGCGCCCCCGCATCAGCCCGAAGCGCGGCCGGATCTCGTCGCGGAACTTCGTCTGGATCTGGTAGAGGTTGAACGGGAGCTGCCGGTAGGAGCGCACGTCGCGCCGCACGAGGTCCGTGATCACCTCCTCGTGGGTCGGGCCGAAGCAGAAGTCGCGGTCGTGGCGGTCCTGCATCCGCAGCAGCTCGCGGCCGTACCGCTGCCAGCGCCCCGACTCCTGCCAGAGCTCGGCGGGCTGGATCGCCGGCATCGAGAGCTCGACGGCGCCCGCCGCGTCCATCTCGCGGCGCACGATCGCCGCCATCTTGGCGATGCTGCGCCAGCCGAACGGCAGGTAGGTGTAGATCCCCGCGGCCAGCTTCTTGATCATCCCGGCGCGGACCATCAGCTGATGGGAGATCACCTCCGCATCGCTCGGTACCTCGCGCGTCGTGTGCACGTAGAACTCGTTCCAGCGTGTCATGCCCTCTCCCGCTCCTGCACGCGCGCGGCCAGCTCCGAGGAGCTGCGCATGCACTCCATCATCCGTTCCTCGAGGCCGCCGCTCCTCGGTTCCAGCCGGCGCGCCTGGCGGAAAGCCCCCCGCGCCCGCTTCGCGTCTCCCACCGCCAGCAACGCCATGCCGAGGTGGGTCAGGGTGGTCGACGACGGTCCGAGCGCGCTCGAGCGCGTCAGGCAGTCGACCGCCTCGGCGTACTCCCGCCGCTTGTAATGCACCCAGCCGAGAGCCGCGAGCGGAAACTGCTGCAGCTCCTCCGGCGCGAGGGCGAGCGACCGCCGCGCGTAGTCGAGCGCGCGGTCGAGATCCTCCTCCAGCTCGGCGAGGTTGTAGGCCATCTCGTAGTAGGCGATCGTCTGCGCGAACGGCGACGGGTCGCCGGCGAGCAGCTCGCGGCCGATCCGGTTCCCCTCGCGGAGCCGGCCGGCGCCGCGCAGCGCCGCGATCAGCGCCGCCGACGCGGTGGCCCGCAGCATGTCGCCCGGCGCGAGCGCGAGCAGCCGGCGGGCGGCCATCTCGAGCTCCGGCAGCCGGCCGAGAGCGAGACAGACCATCGCGTAGGAGATCAGCACCGTGGGGTGATCGGGGGCGAGGCGGAGCGCTGCGCCGGTGGCCTGCAACGCGCCCCGGCCGTCCCCCTCCGCGAGGCGCCGCTCGCCGTCGGCCAGCGCCGCGGCGAGACGGCCCTCGACCGGCGGCAGCGGCGACGCCGCCCGGAGCGAGAGGAAGGTGACCAGGTCCTGGTAGTGGAGCTTGCGCGGATTGAGCCGCTGCGCGGCCCGGAACGACGCGAGCGCGCGCCGCCGCCAGCCGCGGTCGAGCGCCGCGAGGCCGAGCAGGTAGTGCGCCTCTTCCAGGTCGGGATCGGCGGCGATCGCCCGCCGCAGATGGACGATCGCCTCGCCGGCGCGGCCGCTCTCGTAGAGGCAGCGGCCGAGGAGCAGCCGCGCCTGCGGGGTCTCGCGCTGCGCGAGCGCCCGCTCGAGCTGCCGGGCCGCGAGCCGGGGCCGGCCCCGGCCGGCGAGCACCGAGCCGAGGGCGAACCGCGCGAGGAACGACTCCGGATCGCGCCGGAGCGCCTGCCGCAGCCGGCTCTCCGCGGCGGCGAGATCGCCCCGCTCGTGGAGGAGCACGCCGCTGTAGACGAGCGCCTCGAACTGCCGCGGATCGTCCGCCAGGATCTCCTCGCAGAGCGCGAGCGCCCAACCGCCGTCGCCGTTGGCGAACGCCGCCTCGACGAGGAAGAGCGCGAGCGGCCGGTTGCCCCGCTCCCGCTTCAGCGCCCGCTCGAACCGGGTGAGGGCGCCCGGCGCGTCGTGGATGGCGAGCGCCGCCTCGGCCTCGCCGAGCAGCCGCCGGGCCGCCGCCGAGGCGCAGGCGGCGAGCACCTGCTCGCGCACCGCCGCGAACCGCTCGCGCAGCTCCACCGCCGCGAGCTCGCGCTCGAGCCCCCGGCGCCAGGCGACCTGACACTCCTCCTCGGGCACCACCCCGCGGCGCTCGAGCATCTCGAAGACCGCGCCCGCGCCGGCCTGCCCGAGGACGAGCGCGCGGTCGAGCTTGGCGACCGTCGCCGCCAGCCGGGCCATCCCATCGGCGGTGCGCTGGAGCGCCTCCTCGAGCGCCGACACCCGCTCGAGCAGGTGCTCGTCGAGCGAGATCGCGGGCTCGGGGGCGAGCCACTCCCCCATCTCGCCGGTCGCCGCCGAGGCGACCACCACGAGCGGCCGCTGGCAGCGGCGACAGTACTCCTGCTCGCCAGGGTTGTCGGCGCCGCAGGCGAGACAGAGCATGACGGGGCGTCAGTAGGTGTAGAAACCCTGGCCGCTCTTGCGGCCGAGGCGGCCGGCGTCGACCATCTTCACCAGCAGCGGGCTGGGACGGTACTTCGGATCGCCGAAGCCGTCGTGCAGGACGCGCAGGATGTCGAGGCAGACGTCGAGGCCGATGAGGTCGGCCAGCGTCAGCGGTCCCATCGGGTGGTTCATGCCGAGCTTCATCACCGCGTCGATCGCCTCGGCGGTGCCCACCCCCTCGTGGAGGCAGCAGATCGCCTCGTTGATCATCGGCATCAGCACCCGGTTGGAGATGAAGCCGGGATAGTCGTGGGCCTCCACCGGGGTCTTGCCCATCGCCCGGCTTGCCGCCTCGACCCGGGCGTACGTCGCGTCGGAGGTGTCGAGCCCGCGGATCACCTCGACGAGCGGCATCAGCGGTACCGGGTTCATGAAGTGCATGCCGATCACCTGCCCGGGCCGTCCGGTGGCAGCGGCGAGGCGGGTGATCGAGATCGAGCTGGTGTTGGAAGCGAGGATCGCCGCCGGCGCGCAGAGCGCGTCGAGCTGCCGGAAGACCCCGGTCTTCACCTCCAGGCGCTCGACCACCGCCTCCACCACGAGGTCGGCGTCGGCGAGCGCGGCGAGATCGGTACCGCCCGTGATCCGCGCCCGCGCCGCGGCGGCCTCCTCGGCCGTCAGCCGGCCCTTCGCCGCGAGCTTCCCGAGGCTCCCGCCGATCGCCGCGAGCCCCTTCGCGAGCGCCTCCGGCGAGAGATCCACGAGACGCACCGCGAAGCCCGCCTGGGCCGCGACCTGCGCGATGCCGTGCCCCATCGTGCCGGCGCCGACGACGCCGACGGTTCCGATCTCGCTCATGTCTCCCTCCCGCCGGGAGACTATGGGCAAGCGCGCGAGAGGGTCAAGAACGGCCGGGAGGGAGCGCGAAGAGCGTCGCGGGATCGTCGGCGAACCAGGGCTCGCGGCGGCCGAGCTTCGAGCCGATGGACGCGCCGACGGCCACGAAGCTCGCCATCGTCCAGAGCCAGGTGCCGAGATACGGCACCAGCTTGAGGAGGGTCAGCAGCAGGAAACCCGCGAGCGCGACGTGGAGCGCGAGCCGGCGCCGGTACGGGCTGAAAGTGGCGAGCCACGCCCCCACCGCGTGGAAGAGCGCGACCATCCCCCAGAGCTTGAAGAGCAGCGCCACGATCACGACGAGCACGAGCAGCGGCAGGGCGAGCGAGCGCGCCACCGCCGAGACGAGGAGCGCGGTGAGCAGGAGCGCGAAGACCCCGACCACCCCGGTCGCGAGACAACGCAGCGGCGCGCGCCGGATCTCCTCGGAGGTCGCGAGCACGGCGCGGCCGGCGGTCGCGAAGAGGAGCAGCGAGAGCAGCAGCCAGGCGGCGGCGAGCGCGAGCTTCGCGGCGAGTACCACGGGAGAGGTCGCCGGCAGGCCGAGCGACGGTCCTTCGAGCAGCGTCAGCCAGGCGCGCGAAGCCGAGGCCCAGGCCACCGCCCGGCCGCCGACCTCCGCGCCCGGTTCGGTCACCAGCCGCCCGCCGGCGACGTAGAGATCGCCCGCCACGCGCGCCGTGCCCGCGAGGCGCACGTCGCCGCCGAGCACCAGGACCGCGCCTCCGACCTCGCCGCTCACCGTGAGCGAGCCGTCGAGCACGGTGACGTCGGAAAGCGCCCGGCCGTGGACCTCCAGGTCGCGTCCCACCGCCACCAGCCGGTCGCGCGCGAGGCTCCCCGCGGCCAGCCGGAGCGGCTCCTGCTCCGGCGCGGAGGCGGCGTGCAGCGGCGTTCCCGCCGCCACCAGCAGGGCGAGGAGGAACCCCCGCCACGCGCGATGCCGCGAACCGTTCAGCGCGTCCCCCTGCGACCGTTCGCCTCGTCCGCCGGCACCGGACGCCGCAGGAGGCGCAGGAGCAGCCAGTGGAGCGCCAGGGTGAGCACCGCGAGCGCGACGAACCGCGACGGGGCGCTCGCGAGGAGGTCGCCGAGCGCCGCCCCCAGGCCCCGCCACGACGCCGCCGCGAGCCCGGAGCCGGCGAGGAGCGAGGAGACGAGGAGATCGATGAGCGCCACGGCCGCGCCCGGCAGCGCTCCGCTCGCCCCGAGCCGGGCGGCCGAGATTCCGAAGAGGGCGGCCGCCGCGCCGCCCACGAGCGCGAAGAGCGCCAGCGGCAACGCCCAGGCGCGGGGATGGCGCGCCTCCCAGCCTGCCGCCGGCAGCGCCTGCATCACTGCATCGCGGAAGCCGGGGCGGACCGCGAGGCGGTCACCCGCCAGGCTGGCGAGGAGCGCCGCCCCCTCGGCCCGCACCTTCTCGCACTCGGCGCAGCCGGCAAGGTGCGCCGCGAGCTCCCGGCGCTCGGCGGCGGGCAGCTCTCCCTCGAGGTCGAGATCGATCCATTTCTGACAGGTCGCGCAGTCCATCCTTCCCCCTCTACACCGTCACCCGGCGGGGATCCTCGCCGCCGAGCAGGCCCCGGAGCATCTGCCGAGCCCGGAAGAGCTTGTTCTTGACCGTCCCGAGCGGCATCCCCTTCGCCTCGGCGATCTCGTCGTAGGAGAGCTCGCCGTAATGGCGCAGCAGGATCAGCTCCCGGTACTCCCACGGCAGGCGGGTGATCGCCTCCCGCACCTGCCCGGCCGTCTCGCGCTCGACGAGCCCGGCCTCCGCGCCGGGATCGTTCGCCGGCAGCTCCCGCTCCGGCCGGGCATCCTCCCCGCCGTCGTCCTGCGGCCCGAGCGGCACCATCCGGTACCGCCGCCGGCGCACGAGGTCGATCGCCGCGTTCTGCGCCACCCGGAAGATCCAGGTCGAGAAGCGGTAGCGCGGATCGAACCGGTCGAGCGCCTGGTAGACCTTCACGAAGACCTCCTGCGCGAGGTCGTGGGCCTCGTCGGCGTTGCGCACGATCCGGAAGAGGAAGTTGACCAGCCGCGACTGATACCGCTCGACGAGCTCACCGAACGCCTCCTGCCGTCCGGCCAGCGTCGCCCGGACCAGATCCTCGTCGGAGACTGCCGGGCCCGCCGGACACATACCTAGGTACGGCCGGCGCGGCCCGGGGTTGCACCTCCCGAGGGAGGCAGGACCACCGGATGGTCCGGCGTCCGGCCTTCGACGAGCACGGCGAGGAGCGCCGCCACGGAGAGCTCCGCCATCCGGAACCGCGTCTCCGCGGTGGCCGAGCCGAGGTGCGGGGCGAGCACCACGTTCGGGAGCCCGAGCAGACCGGCGTGGACCTCGGGCTCGCGCTCGAAGACGTCGAGCGCCGCCCCGCCGAGCCGGCCGCTCGCGAGCGCCGCGGCGAGCGCCTCCTCGTCCACCAGCGGGCCGCGCGCGGTGTTGACGAGGAAGGCGCCCGGCCGCATCCGGGCGAGGCGGGCGGCGTCGAAGAGGCCGCGGGTCTCGGGGGTGAGCGGGGCGTGGAGCGAAACGACGTCGGCCGCCGCCACCAGCTCGTCGAGGGTGCGCCAGCTCGTGCCGAGCGCCGCCTCGCGCGCCTCCGGAAGCCGGCGGCGGGAGGTGTAGAGGGTGGTCATGCCGAACGCCCGGGCGCGGGCGAGGACCGCCTGTCCGATCGCTCCCGCCCCGACCACCCCGAGCGTGAGGCTCCCGAGCGAGCGGCCGAGGAGGAGGTCGAGCGCCCAGCCCCGGAACTCCCCCCGGCGGACGTAGGCGTCGGCCTCCACCACCCGCCGCAGGAGCGCGAGCAGGAGCGCCCAGGTGAAGTCGGCGGTGTCGGCGGTGAGGACCCCGGGCGTGTTGGCCACCGTCACCCCGTGGCGGCGCGCCGCCGCCAGGTCGACGTTGTCCACCCCGGTGGCGCAGTTGGCGACCACCGCCAGGCGCGGCGCCGCCGCGAAGAGCCGCTCGCCCACCGGATGCACGAGCAGGGAGAAGAGCCCGTCGGCATCGGCCGCCGCGGCGGCGGCCTCCTCCGCCCGTCCGGGGCCGACCTCGCGCAGCACCACCTCGAGCCCGGCGGCGGCGAGACGCTCGCCGAGAGGCGCCGGCACCGGCGCGAGCAGCACCACCCGGCGGCGGGAGGGAGCGGACGACGGCACGGCGCTCACGGCGCGAGGTCGTCGCGGGCGCTCACGACGCCCTGCCGCTCGCCGGTGAGGAGCGCGAGCAGGTCGCTCTCGATCCCGTGCGGAGAGCTCTCGACGATCCGGCCGACCTCGCGCCCGTCGCGCTCGACGTAGAAGGTGGGCACGAAGCGGAGATCGCGGCCCTCGACCCAGGCGGCCGGCTCGGCCTTCGCCCGGTCGACGCCGACGTAGACGATCTCGAACCGCGGCTCGCCGCCCGCCAGATCGAAGGCGTTCCAGAGCCGGGTGAGCTCGTGCCGGCTGTCGCTGCACCAGCTGCCGAAAAGGACCACCACGCGCGGCCCGGCGGGGAGCGCGAGCAGCGCGGCCGCCGCCTCCGGGTCGGGATCGGAGTCGCCGAGCGCCGCCCCCCAGTCGGGCAGCGCCGCCTCGATCTCGGCGCGGGCAAAGAGCCCGACGAGCTCCCCGGAGGCCGCGAAAGCGGGGAGGGCTCCGAAGAGCAGGGCGACGAGCGGAACGAGGACGAGGGCGCGAACGAGACGCCGGGCAGGGGTATGCGGGAGCATGACGAAATCCTACTGCAGCCCCGGCGCGCCCGGCCCGAGCTCGCGGACCCGCACGATCCGGTCGCCCTGCACGAGCCGGGCGAGCGTCTCCTCCCCCGCGACCACCCGGCCGAAGACGGTGTAGCCGCCGTCGAGATGAGGCTGCGGGGAGAGGGTGATGAAGAACTGGCTGCCGCCCGTGTCGGCGCCGGCGAGCGCCATCCCCACCGCCCCGCGCCGGTAGCGCAGGCGGTTGATCTCGTCGCGCAGGGTGTAGCCCGGGCCGCCCCAGCCGTCCCCCCGCGGATCGCCCCCCTGCACCACGAAGTCGGGCACCACGCGGTGGAAGTCGAGGCCGTCGAAGAAGCCGGCGTTGGCAAGCTGGAGGAAGGAGAGGCAGGTGAGCGGCGCCTGCGGGCAGGCGAGCTCGAGCTCCAGCCGGCCGCGGGCGGTCTCGAGCGCCACCCGCCGCGGCGTCCGGGTCTGTTCGAGGATCTGCCGGTAGACGGCGGGGCCGCGCCCGGTCGCCACCGGCCCCGGCACCGGCGCCTCGGCGCCGAGTTTCGCGAGCTCGGCGGCCACCTCCCAGCGGACGAGATACCGGGGATCGCCGGCGGCCCGTTCGAGCGCGAGGATCGCGCCGCCCCGCTCCCGCACCTCGGCCCGTCCGCGCGCGCCGAGCGCCCGCACGGCGGCGCGGACGGCATCCTCGAACGGGTCGCCCACCCCCCGCTGCAACGCCTCCTCGAGCTCCTCGATCGGCAGGAGAGGCTGTTCGACGAGCCAGTCGAGAACGGTGGCGCGGACCGCCGGGTCGGGGTCGGCGAGCGCCGTCACGACCGTGTCCGCCACCACCTCGGCGGGCGCCGCCGCGAGCAGAGCCTCGACCGCGGCCACCCGCACCCGCGCCTCCGGATCGCCGGCGAGCCGGCGCAGCAGCTCCGGCTCCCCGAGCCGGCCGAGCGCTTCGGCGGCGACGGCCCGGAGCCCGGGCGCGGCGGCCGCCGCCGCGCGGACGGCCAGGGCTCGCGCCGCCTCCGAACCGCCCCGGGCGAGCGCGAGCAGCGCGACCTCCCGCTCGCGCGCCGTCTCCCCTTCCTCCCACCGCGCCCGCAGCAGCCGTTCGAGCGCCGGCGCCGGGAGGAACGCTCCGGCCGCCTCGAGGGCGGTGAGCCGGACCCCGGGGTCGGGGGAAGCCGCGCTCGCCACGAGCCGCTCCTCCCAGCCGGGGGCGTTCGCGCCGCGAGGGTGGAGCCGCGCCGCCGCGCGCAACGCCTGGATCGCCACCCCGCTCTCCGCCTCCCCCGCGAGCGGCAGCAGGAGCGTCAGATCCTCCGGTCCGCCGACCTCGGCGAGCCCCCGCGCCGCGAGCGCCCGCAGCGCCGCCTCCGGCGCGGTCGCGAGCCGCCGCAGGTCGGGCGCCGCCTCCGGGCGCGGATAGCGCGCGAGGGCGTACGCCGCTGCCGTGCGCAGCTCGGGCTCGCTCCGGGCGAGCCCCGCGCGCGCCACCTCGACCGCGGCCGCCTCCCGGAACCGGAAGAGCGCGGGCAGGAGGCGGCGGGCCTGCTCGGCCTCGCCGAGCGCCGCGAGGCGCGGCACGAGCCCGGCGAGGGGGGCGCGCAGCTTGCCGAGCGCCTCCACCGCGAGCGCCCCGGTTTCGGCGTCGATATCGGTGGCGGCGTCGAGCAGGGCCGGAATCGCCGCGTCGCTGCCGAGCAGCCCGAGCGAGAAGGCAGCCGCGCGCCGCACCTCCGGTTCGGAGTCGAGCAGGAGCCCCGCAAGCAGCTCGCGGCCGCGGGGATCGCCCACCCGGCCGAGCGTGACGGCGAGCTCCTCGCGCACCTGCCGCGAGCCGCCGAGCGCGGCGGTGAACGGCAGCCGCTGGAACTCGCGCCGGTCGGCGAGCATCAGGAGGGTGGCGCGGGTCGCGAGCTCCGCCTCCGATTCGGGCGGCGGCAGCCGGTGGCTGGCGCAGGCCGGGAGGAGGAGTGCCAGGGCGAGAGAGAAGCGGAGCGCGTGCATCGTCTTCATGGCTCCGGATGCTATCCGTACCGCTCCGTATAATCGCCCCCCGATGCCGGCCACCACCCTCCTCGAGTTCTCGGGCGTCGTCCGCGCCTTCGGCCGCCTCCGGGTCCTCGGCGGCGTCTCCGGACGGGTCGCTCCGGGCACGGTCCTCGCCGTCACCGGCCCCAACGGTTCGGGCAAGTCGACGCTGCTCAAATGCCTCGCCGGCCTGCTCGCCCCCGATGCGGGGCGGATCGACTATCGCGAGGAGGGGGTGACGCTCGACACCGCGACCCGCCGCCGGCGGGTCGGCTTCCTCTCCCCCGACCTCGCGCTCTACGAGGAGCTCACGGTGGAGGAGAACCTCCACTTCTTCTGCCGGCTGCGGGCGCTGCCGGCGAGCCGCGGCGGCGAGCTGCGCGAACGGGTCGGCCTGCCCGCCACCCGGCGCTGCGGCGCGCTCTCCTCCGGGATGCGCCAGCGCCTCCGCTGGGCGTTCGCCCTCCTCCACCGGCCGCGGCTCCTCCTCCTCGACGAGCCGCTCGAGCATTTCGACGCCGGCGGCGTCGAGCTCGCCCGGGACCTTCTGGGCGAGCATCTCGCCGGCGGCGGGCTCGCCGTCGTCGCCAACCCTTCCCGTCTGGAGCTGCCGCATGTCGCGGACCGCCTCGAGCTGGCTCTCTGAGGCGGCCGCCGTCTTCGCCAAGGAGTGGCGGTGCGAGCTGCGCACCCGCTACGCCCTCAACACGGTGCTCCTCTTCGCCTTCACCACGCTGGTGATGGTGAGCGTCGCGCTCGGCCCGATGGGCGTCGACTCGGCGGCGCGCGCCACCGTGCTCCCGATGCTCCTCTGGCTGATCCTCCTCTTCGCCGCCGCCGCCGGGCTGCCGCGCGTCTTCGGCCACGAGGAGGAGAAGCACACCGCCACCGCGCTCCGCCTCGCCGCCACCCCCTCGGCCCTCTTCTGCGGCAAGCTCGCGTTCTCGCTCACCCTCTTCGCCGCGATCGAGGCGCTCACCGCGCCGCTCTTCCTCGCGATGATGCAGCTGCCGGTCGCCGCCCCCGGACGTTTCCTGGCGACGCTCGTCCTCGGCGGCTGGGGCCTGGCGGCGGCGAGCACGCTGGTGGCCGCCATCGTCGGCCAGGCGCGGGGCCAGTCGACGCTCTTCGCCGTCCTCTCCTTCCCCGTGCTCCTGCCCCTCCTGCTGCTCGCCATCGAGGCGACCCGGGCCGCCGTGGGCGGGGGTGGCGGGGCCGATTCGCTCTCCCGGCTCGTTCTGTATGATGCCGCGATGACCGTGGTCAGCCTGATGCTCTTTCCGGCGATCTGGAACCCATGAGGAAGATCGCTCCCTGGCTGCTCTGGATCTGGATCATGGTGGTGATCTGGGCCGCCTTCTTCTACGCCCCGCTGGCCGAGGGGTTCGTCGGCCAGTCGTCGCGGATCCTCTTCTTCCACGTCCCGATGGCGTGGGTCTCGTTCGTCGCCTTCCTCGCCGCCGGCGCCTGGTCGATCCGCTTCCTCGCCGGCGGCCGCCGCGTCGCGCACGACCATGCCGCGAGCGCGGCGGTCGAGCTCGGACTCCTCTTCTGCGTCCTCGCGACGGTGACCGGCGCCCTCTGGGCGCGGGTCATGTGGGGCGCGTTCTGGAACTGGGATCCGCGGCAGACCTCGATCGTGCTGGCGATGATCTTCTACGCCGCCTATCTCGCGCTGCGCTCCGCCGTCGAGGAGCCCGAGACGCGCCGCCGGCTGGCGGCGGCGTACGCGGTCCTCGGCCTCGTGGTGGCGCCGTTCCTCTTCTTCGTGCTTCCGCGCCTGACCTTCTCGCTCCATCCCGACACCGTGGTCAACCTCCGCGGCCGGATCGAGATGGAGAGCCGCATGCGGCAGGTGCTCGCCGCGAGCTCGCTCGCCTTCACCGTGCTCTTCTTCTGGATCCACCGGATCCAGGTGCGCCTCAAGGCCCGCGCCGAGCGGGCTCCTCTCGGGAGGACCAGACCATGAACGACGGCTCCGACTGGGCCCTCGTGGCAGTCAATATGATCATCTGGAGCGGGCTCTTCCTCTACCTGCTCCGGTTGCAGCGGCAGCTCGACCGCACGGAGCGGGACTCGTGAACCGGCGGCGCGTCGCCTACCTCGCCGGCGCCGGCCTGCTGCTCGCCTTCGCCGCCTTCTCGCTCACCTCGTTCCGCAGCGCGCTGACGCCGTACGTCTCCTACGCCGAGGCCCGCGAGCAGAGCCGCACGGTGCAGGTGGCCGGCGGGCTCGCCAAGGCGAGCTCCCGCTACGACGAAGCGACCTCGTCGCTCCTCTTCACGCTCGTCGACCCGGCCACCCAGCAGACGCTGCGGGTCCGCTACCACGGGGTCAAGCCCGCCAACTTCGAGGACGCGATCAGCATCGTCGCCATCGGCAGCTACGACCGGGCGGCCGACGAGTTCGCGGCCGGCAAGCTCCTCGTCAAGTGCCCGAGCAAGTACCAGGGCGCCGAAGTGAAGACCTACAGCTGAGCCGCCGATGAGCTACCTCTCGACGCTCTACCTTCCCGGAGCGGTGGCGCTCTGGTGCGCTCTCGCCTTCGCCGTGACCGCGATCTGGGGCTACGCCCGCGCCCTCGGCGGCGACCCCGCGGCGCTCCGCTTCGGCCGCAACGCCTACCGCTTCTTCGCGCTCGCGATCGCGCTGGTCACGGCGATCCTCTTCCTCTGCCTCTATCTGCGCGACTACCGGATCGAGTACGTCTACCAGTACTCGGGCAACGACCTCTCGACCTTCTTCCAGCTCGCCGCCTTCTGGGCGGGACAGAAGGGCAGCTTCCTCATCTGGCTCTTCTTCGGCGCGATGCTCGGGCTGCCGCTGGTGCGCGCCGCCGGCCGTGACGAGGCGCCGGTGATGACCGTCTTCCTCTTCACGCAGCTCGGGCTGCTGCTGATCCTGGTGCGGGAGAACCCGTTCATCATGCTCCCGCAGACGCCGCTCGACGGCGCGGGCCTGAACCCGCTCCTCCAGGACTACTGGATGACGATCCACCCGCCGGTGATGTTCATCGGCTACGCCGCGACGGCGATCCCGTTCGCCTTCGCGATGGCGGCGCTCTGGCGGCGCGACTACGGCAACTGGGCGGCGCGCGCCTTCCCCTGGGCGCTCTTCGCCTTCCTGGCGCTCGGGGCGGCGATCCTGCTCGGCGGCTACTGGGCGTACAAGACCCTCGGCTGGGGCGGCTACTGGGGCTGGGATCCGGTGGAGAACGCCTCGCTGATCCCCTGGCTGCTCACCACCGTGTTGATCCACGGCCTCTATCTGGAGCGGGCCAGGGGCCGGTTCCGGCGGGCCACCGTGGTGCTCTCGTCGCTCGCCTACCTCTCCGTCCTCTACGGCACCTTCCTCACCCGCTCCGGCGTGCTCGCCGACTTCTCCGTCCACAGCTTCGTGGACCTCGGGATCTCGGGCTGGCTGATCGCCCTGATGCTCTTCTTCCTCGGCGGCTCGGCCTGGCTCGTCGCGACCCGGATCCGGGAGATCCCCTCGGCGCCGAGCGAGGACCCGCTCCTCTCCCGCGGCACCTTCGTGGTGCTCGGCACGATCACCCTGCTCGCCTCGGCGCTGGTGGTCACCCTCGGCACCTCGGCGCCGATCCTCACCCGGTTCCTGGAGAACCCCGGACAGGTGGGGCCCGCCTTCTACAACCGGGTCAACCTGCCGCTCGCGCTGCTGACCGCCTTCCTGGTCGCGCTCGTGCCGTTCCTCACCTGGCGCGGCGCCGCGAGCTGGGGCGAGCTGCTCGGCAAGGCGCGCTGGGGGCTCGTCGCCGCCGCCGCGGTTGCCGTGCTCGCCGCCATCCTCGGCGTCCACGATCCGTTCCACCTGCTCCTCGTCCTCTTCGCCAGCGCGGCGGTAGCGACGAACCTCACCGCGGTGATCGGTCTCGCCCGTCGCGGCGGCCTGAAGAGCGCCGGCGGCTACCTCGCCCATGTCGGCGTCGGGGTGATCCTGCTCGGCTTCCTCGCCTCCTCGGCGTACGACGAGAGCGTCAAGGTGACCCTCGAGCGTGGCCGGCCGACGGCGGTGGGCGACCTGACGCTCACCTTCCAGCGGTTCGTGCCGCGCTCGGCGACTCAGAAAGAGCGGATGGAGGTCGAGGTGGTGCGCCCCGGCGGCTCCCGCTACCTCGCCTACCCGAGCCTCTTCGTCAACGACCGCTCCCGGCAGCTGATGGCCCATCCGGACATCCGCAGCTTCGCGTTCCACGACCTCTATCTCTCGCCGCTCGAGTACGACCCCGGCGAGCGCGGCGGCCGCCTCCTCCTCGCGAAGGACCAGAGCGCCACCCGCGGCGGGATCGAGGTGCGCTTCCTCGGCTTCGATCTCGAAGCGGGCGGGCACGGGACGACGCCGGCCGCGAGCGGCCCGATGAGCGTGGGCGCGGTGCTGGAGATCACCCGTGACGGCCGGAGCGAACGGCTGACCCCGATCTACCGCTTCTCGCCCGGCGGCGAGGTGGAGTTCCCGCCGGTGGCGATCCCGGGCGGCGGCCGGGTGGCGCTCGCGGGGATCGACGCGGAAAGCGGCGCCGTCGAGCTCCTCTTCGAAGGGCTGCCCGACCTGCCGGGCTCGCCCGCGAAGCTCGCCCTCGACGTCACCCGCAAACCGCTGATCCAGCTCGTCTGGGGAGGTCTCTACCTGATCTTCCTCGGCGGCGCGCTCGCGGCCTGGCAACGGTACCGGCAGGCGTTGCGGCACGACGCGACCGCCGCCGGCACTCGCTGAACGCCGGGGTGCGTGCTGAGCGGATCAGGCGCCGACGGCGAGGCGGTCGGCGAGGCTGGCCGGCAGACCCGCCCGGCGGATCCGCTCCTGCGCGCGTTCGACCGGATAGGGAATGCGGAACCAGCGCACGAGGCCGGCGTCCCCCTCGTAGATCATGTACGCCGCCAGCGGGTTGCGATCCCGTGGCTGCCCCACCGCGCCGGGGTTGAGCAGGTAGCGCCAGCCGGGCCGGAGCCGGATCACCCCCGAGGCGCCGGTGAGCAGCGCGACCTCGAGACCTCCGGGTCCGTGCGCGAGGATCGACGGCAGGTGGGTGTGTCCGAAGAAGACCACCTGCGGCCCGGTGAAGTAGGTGAAGATCTCGAGCGCGTCGAGCGACGAGAGGAGGTACTGGTCCTCGTCGAGCGGCGAGCCGTGGCAGATCGCCACCCGCTCGTCGATCCCGAGCGGCCCCTCCGGCAGCTCGCGGAGGAAGCGCCGGTTCGCCGCCGTCAGGCGGTTGGCGGTCCAGTGCGCGGCGGCCAGGGCGGCGGCGTTGAACGTCTCGCCGCTCTCCAGCCCCGCGACGACCTTGTCGTGGTTTCCGCGCACGATCCAGACCGGCCCGGAGAGCCGGCGGATCGCCTCGATCACCTGGTTGGGCGCCGCTCCGTAGCCGACGAGGTCGCCGAGCACGAGCGTCGCGTCGAACCGCTTCCGCCGCACCCGCCGCAGCACCGCGGCGAGGGCGTCCCAGTTCCCGTGCAGGTCGGAGAGGATCAGGTAACGCATGCCTGCCGGGCCGGCAGCCGGAGGAGGAGCCGGGCCACGATCTCCTCGGGGGTGGCGTCGGCGGTGATCTCGAGCCGGAGGTCGGCCCGGCGGTAGGCCGCCAGCCGCTCCCGGTAGAGGGCGAACGCCTCGGTCTCGGCGCGGAAGAGCGGCCGGTCGGGGCGGCTCACCCCGCCCAGCCGCGCCACGATCACCGGGAAGGGAACGTCGAGCCAGACGACGAAGGCGCCGCGGGCGGCCGCGTACGCCTGGTTCTCGGGGAAGGTCAGGGTGCCGCCGCCGGTGGCCACCACCACCTCCGGCAGCGCGAGTGCGGCCGCGAGCGCCTCCCGCTCGCGGCTCCGGAACCAGGCTTCGCCGTGCGTCGCGAAGATCTCGGCGACGGCGAGCCCCGCGGCGCGCTCGATCTCGCGGTCGAGATCCACGAACGGCAGCCCGAGCCGCCCGGCGAGGCGCTCCCCCACCGTCGTCTTGCCGGCACCCATGAAGCCGGTCAGCAGGATACGCATGCCGTACCCTTCCCGGGCGCCACCGGGCCGTTCAGAGGCTCTCTCCCTCGGGCGCGGCCCCCCGCTCCTGCGCCTCGCGTTCGAAGAACTGCTCGAGGTAGCGGGTCGAGAGGTCGCCGGCGATGAACACCGGGTCGCGCACGATCCGGCGGTGGAGGTCGGCCGAGGTCCGGACCCCTTCGACGACGAGGAAGTCGAGCGCCCGGGTCAGGCGGGCGATCGCCTCCGCCCGGTCCGAGCCGTGGCAGATCAGCTTCGCGACGAGGCTGTCGTAATGGGGCGGGATCACGTAATCCTGGTAGGCGTGGGTGTCCACCCGCACCCCGGGGCCGCCGGGCAGGTGGAGCGTGGTGAGCCGCCCCGGGCTCGGCGCGAAGGTCTCGGGATCCTCGGCGTTGATCCGGCACTCGATCGCATGGCCGCGCGCCTGCAGCCCGCTCGCCAGCGCGAGCCGCTCGCCCGCCGCCACCAGGATCTGCTGCTTGACCAGATCGGCGCCGATCACCATCTCGGTCACCGGGTGCTCGACCTGGATCCGGGTGTTCATCTCCATGAAGTAGAAGCCGCCGTCGGCGTCGAGCAGGAACTCGATGGTGCCGGCGTTCTCGTAGCCGACCTCCTCGCAGAGCCGCACCGCGGCCGCGCCCATCCGCTCCCGCAGCGCGGGGGTGAGCGCCGGGGAGGGGGACTCCTCGACCAGCTTCTGATGCCGGCGCTGGATCGAGCACTCCCGCTCGCCGAGGTGGATCGCGGCGCCATGCCGGTCGCCGAAGACCTGGATCTCGATGTGCCGCGGCGAGACGAGGTACTTCTCGAGATAGATCGCGCCGTCCCCGAACGCCTTGGTCGCCTCGTTGGCGGCGGTGGTCAGCTGGGTCTCGAGATCCCCCTCGTGGTGGACGATCCGCATCCCCCGGCCGCCGCCGCCCGCGGCCGCCTTCAGGATCACCGGGTAGCCGATCTCCGCCGCCAGCCGGCGGGCCGCGCCCAGGTCCGTGAGCGCTCCCTCGCTGCCCGGGAGCACCGGCACGCCGCACCGCTTGGCGGTCTCCCGGGCGGCGGCCTTGTCGCCCATCAGCCGGATCGTCTCCGGCCGCGGTCCGATCCAGCCGAGGTTGCACTCCCCGAGCACCTCGGCGAACTGCGCGTTCTCGGCGAGGAAGCCGTAGCCGGGGTGGATCGCGTCCGCGCCGGTGATCTCCGCCGCCGAGACCAGCGCCGAGATGTTGAGGTAGCTCTGCGCCGAGGGGGGTGGGCCGATGCAGACGTCCTCGTCGGCGTAGGTGACGTGGAGCGAGTCGCGGTCGGCGGTCGAGTAGACCGCCACGGTCGGAATCCCCAGCTCGCGGCAGGCGTGGATGATCCGCAGCGCGATCTCGCCGCGGTTGGCGATCAGGATCTTGCGGAACATCGTCCCGCTCAGGTGAGCCGCAGCCCGAAGAGCGGCTCGCCGAACTCGACCGGCTGGGCGTTGCGCGGATAGATCTCGACGATCTCTCCGTCGGCGTCGGCCTCGATCTCGTTCATCAGCTTCATCGCCTCGACGATGCAGAGCACCTGCCCCTTGCGCACCCGGTCGCCGACCCGGACGAACGGCTCGGCGTCGGGGCTCGGCGCCGCGTAGAAGGTGCCGACGATCGGTGAGGTCACCGGATGCAGGTCGGGCGCCGGCGCGCTCTCGGCGGCCGCCGCGACGGCTTCGACCGCCGGCGACTCGGCGAGCGTCACCACGGCCGGCGCGTTCGCCGTCGCCGGTGCGCTCCTGCCGCCGATGTGCAGCCGGAAACCGGAGCGCTCCACCTGCAGCTCCGCGAGGCCGCGCGCGGCGACCAGCTCGATCAGCTCCTTGATCTGCTCGAAAGTCAACACGTCCCCCTCCTGCCCCGGAGCCGCGGGTTCGCTGGTCCGGCGAACGGCGCGCGGCCGGCGGTCGATGGACCCCCCGGCCGGCGCCGGGTCACTCGAGATCGCCCTCGAAGAGCAGCCGCGCGCGTTTGAGCTCGAACCGCGCCCGCCCGTAGCTCCCCTCGGGATGCAACACGAGGAGCAGATAGTACTCCTTGGCGACGGCGCTGAGCAGCAGCGCGATCCGGTCGGTGGTGACCGTGAACTGCTCCACCGCGCCCACCGCGAGCTCCCGGCTCTGGTCGGAGATCAGGCGCACCTGGGCGAGCATCTCGGCGGCGAGGACCTCGAGGTCGAGCGCCGGGTCGGAGCTCACCGACTCGACCGGGATCCCGTCGCGGTCGACGAGCGAGAGCGCGATCGCGCCGTTGATACGCCCCTGGATGCTGCTGAGCCGCTCAAGAAACATGGCGCTGGGCCCCCTCCCGGATCCGCTGCAGGTAGCGCTGAAGAAGCAGGATCTTGCGCGCGGTCAGCCCCGCGGGCTGCGGGCCGGCGCCGAGCAGATCCGCGGCGTCGGGCGGCCGCGAGAGCAGCTCGCGGATCCGCGCGAGACCCGAGAGCGCTTCCGGATCGCCGGGCTGACGCGCGAGGATCGCCTCGTAGGCAGCCGTCGCCTCCCCGAGATGCCCCTGCTCGAGATAGAGCGCCGCCAGCGTCGGGGTGGCCTCCAGCGCCGCCTCCGCGCCGCCGGCGGCCACGGACGGCGCGATCTCCGCCGGCGGCACCGCCACCTCTTCGCTCTCCACCCAGGCGGACGGTACCGGCTCCGGCTTTGCCTGCAGCGGCGCGGCGACGGCCTCCTCGGGAGCGCTCGCGGCCGGCGGCTCGGCGCGCGGCAGCGCCCACCACGGCTGGGCGGACGCTTCCGGCGCGGCGACGGGCTCCGGCTCCGGAGTGACGATCTCTTCGGGTTCGGCGGCGAAGGCGGCTTCGAGCTCCGCCTCCGTCACGGCGACCGCTTCGGGATCCGGCGCGGCTGCCAGCGCGGACACCGGCTCGGGTTCCGGCACGGGTACCGCCACGAGCTCCGGTTCCGGCTCGCGCACGGCGACCGGCTTCGCCTCCGGCAGGACGGCGGGCTCGGGCTCGATCGCCGCCATCTCGAACGCGGTCGTGTCCTCGAGGGTGGCGCCGCTCGCCGGCAGCTCGACCTCGGGCTCGACGCTGGCGGGCGCCATCTCCGCCATCGGTGCCGTGACGATCGCCGCGACCTCCGGCGCCGCCGGGAACGGCTCCTCGACAGCCGGCGCGGGAACCGCCACGGCGGGGCGCGTGGCCCGGAAGATCCCGGCCGCGGTGAGGCCGGCGAATCGCGCCCACTCCTGGCCCGTGCCGGGAGCGGCGAGCGCGGGGAACGGCGGGGGGAGCCGCGCCGGATCCACCCGCCGCCGCGCCGCGTCGGGCAGCGGCAGCCGCTCCAGGTCGAGCGCGGCCACCGGGCGCGGCGTGACCGCGAGCGGCTCGGCCGCGGCCACGGGCCGGTCGCGTACCGCCGCCGATCGCTCGACGAACTGCTCGAGCTCGCCATAGGCGGTCGGCAGCTCGGGCAGCTCGGCGGCCGGCGGCGCCGCGGCCGCGGCGAGCTGCCGCTCGATCTCGGCGATCTCGGGGTCGGCTTCGTTGAGCAGGACGTAGAGGTCGAGCCGGTCGCGGGCGTCGTCGATCCGGCCGAGTCGCAGATAGGTGGCGATGAGGAGCTTGTTGGCGACCAGCTGCGTCGGGTCGGCGGCGATCACCCGCTCCAGGGTCTCGGCGGCACCCGTGACGTCGCCGGTCTCGAGCCGGCAGCGCCCGAGCGCGACCCGCGCCGCGAGGTAGCCGGGGTGGTGCCCGAGGCCCGTTTCGAGGACCTTCAGCGCCGCCTCCGGCTGGCCGTCGCGGCGGTACTCCTCGGCGAGCTGCAGGAAGAGCCGCGACGCGGGATCCCGCTCCCAGCGTTCCCGCAGCGCCTCCAGGCGAGACGGGTCGGAACCGCTCTCAGCCACAGCGACCTCCTCGCCCGGCGCGCACGAAAGATTGGGCCGGACAACTCATCGAACCGCGGGATTATAGCAGCGCCCGCGGCCGCGCACGCTCGCGGCGGCGGGCGGTGGCTCGCCGCCGGCTCAGTTGCCGGTCACCGCCACGAACTGGGCCGCCTCGCTCGCCCCGGTCGCGTTGCTCGCCCGGAGGCGAACGAGATAGGTCCCGGGCGCCGGGTAGGTGAACGACGGGTTCTGCTGCCGGCTGGTGTTGTTGCCCGGATCGCCGAACTGCCAGAACCAGTCGGTCGGGTTCCCGGTGGAGGTGTCGGTGAAGACCACCGTGAGGAGGCTGCGCGCGAAGGTGAAGTTGGCGCGTGGCGCCCGCTGGATCGAGATCGTGCGGCTCTGGGAGAGGACCGACGACCCGGAGGCCTCGACCCGCACCGTGAACGAATCGCCCGAGATCGTGGAGATGTCGGCCGCCGTCACCTCCAGCAGATCGGTCGCCTCCCCCGCCGAGTTGGTCGCGAGGAAGCGCCCGCCCGACTCGAGCGTCCCCTTGTCGGCGGCGAAGTTCACGTTCGTGCCGGCGAGCGGATTGCCCTGGTCGTCGCGGACCAGCACCAGCAGCTCGATCTCGCCGCCGGTCTCCGGCACGCTCGACGGCGTCGCGAGCAACGAGATCGAGGAGGGGAACGACCCCACCTTGATGTCGTCGGAGGTCGCCTCCAGCGAGCCCGAACGGGCGATGACCTTCGCCGTCCCGATCCGCCCGTCGCCCCGGAAGGAGGCGAGCGCGATCCCGTTCGCGTCGGTGTAGGCGATCCCCGGCGTGACGTTGCCGAGGTTGGTCGAGAAGCGCACCTCGGTGCCGCTGCTGACCGGGTTGCCGTTGGCCCGCAGCACCTCGGCCCGGACCGTCGCCTCGCCGTCGGCGAGGATCCGGTCCGGGGTGACGGTGACGCGGAGGACGCCACCGGACGGGGCGATCGGCGTTCCCTTGTCACAGGAGACGCTGAGCAGGCTCAGCAGGGCGAGAGCGAGGAGGGCGGCGGCGGCGCGGTGCATGATCGAGGAGTATACGAAAAGCGGCGGCCGCCCGTTGAGGCGGCCGCCGCCGGAGTCACCAGCTGATGGATGGTCGCCTCAAGGACCCGGCGCCGTGTCGTTCCGGCAGGAGCCGTCGGTCGGGGTGAACAGGAAGGCGTTGGAGAGCGGCTTCGTGTCGCAGCCGGTCTCCAGGCTCCGCACCAGGACCGAGGCGCTGACCGGGACCCACTTCTGTCCGGCGTGGCCGTCGCCGTTGTCGTCGCACGGCTCGCCGTTGCCAAAGGCGCTGTTGGGAATGGCGGGGGTACGCACGGTGATCGAGGTGCAGTAGCCGTTCGCGTCGCAGCCGCTCACCGCCTGCACGATGCCGGTGTAGGTGCCACCGCCGACCGTGAAGTCGACCGCCACCGGGGCACGGAAGTTCGCGCCGGTGAGGGTCACCGTGGAGTTCCCGGCCTGCGGACCGCTCGTCGGCGCGAGCCCGAAGAGCAGGGGCTTCTGGATCGTGTAGATGAACTCGAGCCCCTCGCCCGTTGCGCCCTCACCGGTTTCGATGTTGGTGACGGACACCGGCCCGCGCGCGACCACGTTGTCGGACGGGCAGCTCGTGACCGGGATCGCCACCGTGCGCACCACGACCTGGGTGCCGCTCACCGAGACGACCTGCTGCGCGTATCTCGCGAGCGAGGCCGCCACCGGCTCGTCGAAGCCCTGGCCGTAGATCGTCACCAGGACGCCGCCGCTGAACGGGCTCTCGCCGGGACCGACCGAGCTGATGAACACCGCCGTGCCATAGCGGAAGGCCTTTTCGAGGGTGTGGAAGAGACCGCTGTTGAGGTTCACCACCCGGATGTCGACCGGGGTCGGGCCCGTGTTCGGGTTCGCCCGCGGCGGGGAGACCGCCTCGATCCGGGTCCGGGTGACGTTGCGCACCATCGCTTCCCGGTCGCCGAAGAAGACCTGCACCGGGGCTTCGAAGCCGTCGCCGTTGATGACGACGTTCGTCCCGCCCTCGTTCGGGCCGGAGGCCGGGGTGACGGAGAGCACCAGCGGCTGGAGGGTGCCGCCGCTCGCCGCGTAGGTGAAGCCGTTGGCGAGCGAGTCGGAACGCTGGTCGGGCGCCCCGTACCGCGCGGTGACCTGGACGGCCACCGACGTCGGAGTGCCGGAGAAGCCCGCCAGCTGCGGCGTCTCGACGGTGATCCGCGACTCCGACACGGCGCGCACGACCGCCGGCGAGCTGCCGAACACCACCCGGACCGGGCTCTCGAAACCGCCGCCCAGGACCTCGACGATCTCGCCGCCGTTCGGGCTGCCCACGTTCGGGCTGACCGCCTGGATGTAGGTCACCTCCCGCTCGACGAAGCGGACCTGCGCCTCGGCGAACGCGAAGCCGAACCGTCCGTCGGCCGGCTTCTCGGCGCGCAGCATCGCGATGCCGATCGTGTTGGCGGGGAAGAGCGCGGCGGTAGCGCGGCCGCCGACGAGCGTGAGGTTCACCTCGGCGGCGCCGCCGGGCGAGCCGAAGCCACCCAGCGTCGTCCGCAGGGTGACCGCGGTGCCGTCGGGCAGCGCCGTCCCGTTGTCGGTGCGCTGGCCGCTGACGGTGACCTGGACCGGGTCGGTGCTGCCGATCGGAATCGCACCGCTGCTCGTGGTGATCGCGAGCGCGGCCCCGGGCTGGGGCGGTGCCGGCGTGACCGGCGTGGCCGGCGGTGCGGTCGGGGTCTTGGGCTTGTCACTGCTGCAGCCCGCGACGAGCGCTACCGCCGTCAGGATGGTCAACAGCAGGGCGAGGCGATGGGAAGATCGCATGGCCTCTCTCCTCTCAGGGCACCACGTCGATGGTGAAGTAAGCCGGCGCCGAATCGACCTTCTTGCCCGACAGCGTGCGGCCGAAGAAGCGGATGCCGACCGTGAGCCGGATCACCTGGCTGCCCGTCGCGCGCTCGTAGCCGAAATCGACCAGGTCCTTGAGCGGCAGGTTGTTGAGCTGGTCGAAACGCAGGAAGGGCGGGTTCTTGATGGTGGTCCGGCCGTTGACCGGCACCACCCCGAAGATGTGCTCGACCAGCGTCGGGGGCACCTGCGAGCCGGTGTCGGCGCGGGCGTATGTGACCTGATAGCTCTCGAGCTCGACGTTCATCAGGCTGCTCGTCGCGCTCTCCGGGTCCTTCGCGACGCTCTGGACCTGGATCTCTTCGATGTCGAACGGACCGTTCGACGCGCTGACCGTCACCGGGAGCCCGTCGAAATCGGCGATCGACAGGAGCACGCCGCCGCCGTCGGTCCGGTCGGTGCGGCTCTGGCAACCGACGGTGGCGAGCAGGGCCACCACGGCGAGGCTGACGATCTTGAGCAGGGTGCGCATGGGGCTCTCCTCCCGTCGGCTCACAGTCTCACGACCCTCGGGGTGATGAAGATCAGCAGCTCCTCGTTCTTGTCGGAGCGCCGCTTGTTCTTGAACAGGTGACCGAGGATCGGGATGTCGGCCAGGGCCGGCACCCGGTCCTGCCCCTGGTCGGTGGTTACCTGGTAGATGCCGCCGATCACCGTCGTCCCGCCGTCCCGGACGATCACCCGGGTGCGCGCCTCCTTGGTGGCGATCGGGGCGTTCTGGGCGCCGACGACCGCGAAGGCGAGCTGCGGTTCGCGCTTCTGGACCCGGATATCGAGCATCACCGTCCCCTCGGCGGTGACGTGCGGCGTCACCTCGAGGCGGAGCGTGGCGTTGACGAACTGCACGCTCACGGTGTTGTTGGCGACGGTCTGGATCGGGATCTGCAGACCGCTCTGGATCTCGGCGGTCTCGTTGTTCAGCGTCGCGATGCGCGGCGCCGAGAGCACGTTGATCAGCCCTTCGCTCTCGGCCGCCGTCAGGCGGGCGTTGAGCTGGAAGGTGTTGAGCACGTTGCCGAGCGTGAGGCCGAGGAAGCCGTTGCGGGCCCCGGTCTGCAGGGCGGTGCCGCCCCCGACCGCGACGTTGTTCGGGAAGACGAGGCCGGTGGTGTTGCCATGGGCTGCGTCCGCGACTCCCGCGAAATCCCACTCCACGCCGAGCGAGCGGCTGAAGTTCTTCGTCGTCTCGATGATCCGGGCCTCGATCATGACCTGCGGCTCGGGGATGTCGAGCGACTCGATCACCGCCAGCACGGTGTCCATGTAGGAGGGGAGCTCCTTGATGATCAGCGTGTTCGTGCGGCCATCGGTCTGGATCGCGCCGCGCTGGCTCATCAGGCCCGCGCCGGAGCGCAGGATCCGCGAGACGTCACCCACGCTGGCGTAGCTGAGGCGCTTGAGCACCGTCCGCAGGGGGATCGCCTTCTGCTGCTCGAGCGCGAGCTGCGCCGCCTCGGCGGCCTCGCTGCGCAGCACGCTCACCGGCGCGATCCGCATGATGTTGCCGTCGAGCTCGTAGCCGAGTTTGTTGATCTTGAGGATCTGGTCGAGCGCCTGATCCCAGGGTACGTTCTCGAGCTGGACGGTCACCGTGCCGCGCACGCCCGGCTGCACCACGATGTTCAGGCCGCTGATCTTGGCGAACGACCGGAGCACGTCGAGGATGTCGCCATCCTTCAGCTCGAGGCTGATCGGCTCGCCCACGTACTGCTTGCGATGGCTGCCGATCGTCTGCGCCCGGAAGGCGGACGGCGCGATCTCGGTCCGTCCGCTCACCGGCTCCTCGGCATCGGCAGCGGGGTTCGCGGTCTCGTAGAGCTCGACCGGAGCGAGCACCGGCGGCGGCGGGATCGGGGCCGGCGGCGGCGCCGTCGCGGCGACCTTCACCTCCGGCACCGGTGCGACGGCCGGCGCTTCGTTCTCTTCCGCCGGCGACCACTCCGGAACGGATGCCGCCTCGGCCACCTCGGCCGGCGCGGCGGCCTCGATCGCCGCCGGCGTCGGCGGCAGCTCCCCGATCGGGGGCAGCGGCTCGGTGGCCGTGATCGCCGGGGCCCGCAGATCGTCGGCGAGCGTCGGCGGGAGCGCGGTACCCGGCGCCGTCAGGCGAACGAGGAGCGCGTCGGCCGAACGCTCGATCGAGGCCACGACGTCGGCCCGGAGGTCGACCACGACCCGCGAGACCGGCTCGGGCTGGCTGCGGAACTGCGAAACCCGCACCCGCTCGACCCGGGCGTCACCGACCGGGAGCGTCCCCTGCCGGCTGCCGTTGAAGACCCCGGCGAGGTCGATCACCAGCCGGTCGGGTCCCGCGAGGCGGAAAGTGGAGTAGGAGAACTCGCCGTCCCCCACGAGCCGCAGCAGGCTCGCATCCGGATCCGGCACGACCTCGACCGCCGCGAGCCGCGTGGCCACGGGCCCCGCCGGCGGCGGCCCGCTCAGCGGCGCCTCCGGGGTTCCCATCGCCATCGCTGCGACCGCCGGCGCTGCCGCCGCGGGCTCCTCCTCCGGTTCGGCGAACGGGGTCTCGGCCGGCAGCGGCTCGACCGCCGCCACCACGCCGCCGCCCGCCGGCACCAGATCGAGCTGGAGCCGCCCGTCTTCTCCGACGAGCGCATGCTCGCTCTCGCCGCGGCTTTCGACGACCAGGCGGGTGAGCGGCCGCTCCCCGCGCTCGTCGAGCTCCACCCGCAGGCTGGCGAGCAGCCCGTCCGGCGAGCTCCAGTCGGTCACCCCCGGAGCCGGCCGCACGTTCGGCAGCTCGACGACGAGGCGCCCGGCCTCGTCACGGTAGCTCGTCCAGACGAGTGGCCCGGTTGCCGCGAGCTCGACCCGCGTGCCCGGAGCCATCTCCCGCACCGCGACGCTGTCGAGCTGTGCGACGGCCGGCACGGGGGCCACGACCGCCACCGCCGACTCCGACGCCACCGTCTGCGGCGCCGGAGAAGCCGCGCAGCCGGCCAGCAACAGCAGGCCACAGGCCACGGCCAGCCCGGCCGCTCGCCACCTCCACGACCCGTTGCCCTTCATCCCTTCATCTCCCATGGCGCTCGCCTCCCTCCGCAACCGATTGCCTGGAGGTCACGGGTTGAGCTTCTTGACGACCTCGCGGAACGGCTTGATGACCGTCGGGTCGCTGACGATCTGCTTGAAGACCACCTCGCCGCGAACGATGGCAATCACGTCGCCGTCGAGCAGCTGGTCGCCTTCCCGGATCAGATATGACTTGCCTCTCTCCGACGACTGCACCTGCGCGACGAACCCCTGCGACGTCTGGAAGATCCCCGAGAGGATCACCTCGTCGATGAGCATCCCCGCGACCCCTTCCGGACGCGGCCCGGTGGGCACCCGGCGGGTCCCCGCGATCAGCGAGCGGAACGGATCCCGGCGGTTGCCGGGGTCGTAGGTGTAGCCGGTCTCGGAGAGCAGCAGCTCCTCGCCTTCGAGAATCTCGTCGATCACCGTCGCCGCGGCCAGGCCGCCCTCGTCGCCGGCGGGCGGTTCCGCGGGCTCCTGCTGCGCGGCGAGCGGCGCCACGGCGAGCAGGAGCAGGGTGGCGAGGATCGGAATCCAGAACCCGCGTCTGTTCACCACGTCCTCCTCACTTCCTGCCTCTCGCCGGGCCGCCCCGCTGCGACGCCGGGGCCGGCGCCTCCGGGGCGACTTCCCGGTAGATGAACGTCTTGGCGACGAAGCTGGCGTTGATGGTATGTGGCCGCTTGCCGCGGTACGGCACGATCCTGAGGTTCTCGATGTTGATGATCCGCGGGAACCGGCTCACCCGTTCGAAGAAGAGCGCGAGGCTGTGGTAGGTGCCGTCGAGCACCACCGTGATCGGCCATTCGCTGTAGAACTCCGCGTCGCGGAAGTTCCCCGGGGTGAACCGCAGCAGGTCGAAGTTCCCGGCCTCGGTGAGCTGGCGGATGCGCCGGAGCAGGTCCTGGGTGTTGCGCCGCGCCGGCAGGATGCGCAGCAGCTTGTCGAGCTCCAGCTCGAGCCCCCGCACCTCCTCGCGGAACTTCTCGAGGCTCTGGGCCGCCGCCCGCCCCTCGTGGATCTTCAACTCCAGATCCGCCCGCCGCTTCTGCAGGCCGGCGATCTCGTTGCGCTTCGGCGTGAACAGCTGCCAGTTGGCCACGAAGACGATGGCCCCCGCGAGAATCAGGCCGACGATGCCGCCGACGTACCACGGCTTGCCCTGCAGGCCCGTTTCGATCGCCATGTCGTCCCTCCCCCCTCAGCGCGCCCCGGCCGGCGTCGCCTCGCCCTCGGCCCGGATCGGTTTCGGCTGATAGCCGAACCGGATCGAGAAATCGTAGGCCTGACCGCGCAGCTGGGTCTCGATCAGAATCGGCTCCTGGAACTCCGGCACCCGGTCGAGGTTCTCGAGGAAGTTGGCGACCGCGTTGGTGTTGTACGCCTGCCCCTTGACGGCCACGTTCGAGGCGGTGACTTCGAGCGAGGTGAGCCAGAGCAGCTCCGGAACGCTGCGCGAGACCTGGTCCATGATCTGGACCGGCCCCTTCTGGTTGGCCCGGAGGTCGGTGATGACCCCGATCTTCCGCTCCAGCTCCGCCTTCTTGGCCTTGTACTCCTCGACCTCCTTGAGCACCGGCGCGAGCCGGTCGACCTCCTGCTGGGCGACCCGGACCTCCTCCTGCATCCGCTTCACGTCGCGCTGCAGGAGGTACCACCACCCGGCCGCCACGAGCAGCCCGAGCACGAGCAGGCCGACGAGCAGCGCCTGGCCGAGATCCGCGATCCCGGTGCTGAGCTTCGGCGCCGCCTTGCGGGTGGCGACCGCCCTCCTGGTCTCGGCGATCAGGTTGATCTTGATCATGCCGCCTACCCTCCCACCTTGCGGACGGCCAGACCGACCGCCACCGCCAGCATCGGCGAGATCGAGCTCAGCCAGGCGCGGTCGAACTCCGACTCGCGGTAGGTGACGCGCCGCAGCGGATCCATCATCTCGACCGGGAGGCCGAAGCGATCCCGCAGGACCTGCTGGAGGTTGGGGGTCAGCGCGCCCCCTCCGGAGAGCACCAGCTCGTCGACCGGGCCCTCGCTGGAGGTGGCGGCGAAGAAGTCGAACGTCTTCTGCAGCTCGGTGGCGAGATCGCCCGAGATCGCGTCGAGCACCCGGCGCGCCTCGACCGGCCCGTACCGGTCCACCGTCTCGCCCCGCTTGAGCCGCTCGGCCTGATCGAACGAGAGGTTGTACTCCCGCTGCAGGGCCTCGGTGAACTGGTTGCCCCCGACGCCGATATCGCGCCAGAAGACGGTGCTTCCGCGCGAGAGGATGTTGATGTTGGTCACCCCGGCCCCGATGTTGACGAGCGCCACCACCCGCCGGGGATCGAGGTCGTAGTTCGCCTCGTAGGCGTTCTGGATGGCAAAGACGTCGACATCCACCAGCGCCGGCACCTTGCCGGTCTGGCTGATGACCGAGACGTAGTCGTTGACCTTGTCCCGCTTCACCGCCACGAGCAGGACGTCCATGTTGTCCCGGCCGGGCTCCCCCTCGGAGAGGACCACGTAGTCGAGACGGACGTCGTTGATGTCGAAGGGGATGTACTGCTCCGCCTCCCACTGGATCTGCTCGGCGAGATCCTCCTCGGGCATCGCGGGCATCGAAATCTTCTTGATGATCACCGAGTGGCCGGAGAGCGATGTGGCGAACCGCTCCGCCTTGACCCCGGTGGCTTCGTTGAGGCGGCGGATCGCGTCCACCACCAGCGACGAGTCCATGATCGAGCCGTCGACGATGGCCTCCGGCGATAGCGACTCGACCCCCAGCCGCACCAGGGAAAACTCCCCCTTGCGTTCCTTCAGCTCGACCAGCTTCAGGGTCGAGCTGCCGATGTCGAGTCCTACGAGGCCCTTGGAGCGCGCGAAGAGCACGGTCGTGTCAACCCCCTTCCCCGTCGAACGCTATTGCGAAAAGAGCACCTCACCTGCCCGAACGATGGGGGCACGCTAGCAACCAAGCCCCACACTGTCAAGGGGTTGTGCGGAATCTGCCACAGCCGGGGCCGGCGCCGGCTGCCCAACGCACTGTGCAGCGGCCACCGGCCCGGCTTGCTCCCCCGCGAACCCTCGGCTACACTACCGCCTCTTCCGCGGTTCGCGGAACCGGAGGACTCATGCCGAGGCAGTGTCATTTCTGCGGCAAGCAGACCGTGATCGGACGCCAGATCAGCCACGCTCACAACGTGAGCTCCCGTACCTTCCAGCCGAACCTGCGCCGGGTCCGGGCGCTCATCGACGGCACGCCGCAGCGCATCGACGTCTGCGCCCGGTGCCTGCGCACCGGCCGGGTGGTCAAGCCGCCCCGCCGGCAGCCGCCCGAAGGCGAGCAGACCGGCCTCTGAAGAAGAGGTGGTGAGCGGGCCGCGCCCGCGCCTCCCGTTCAGAGCCCCTCTCCTCGCGCCGCCGGGCCGGTCATCTGCCGGTTCACCGCCAGCACCCCCGCGATACTCCTGAGGTTGCGCCGGATCTCGTCGAGGTGGCGCCGGTCGCGCACCTCGACGAGGACCTCGATGCGCCCGCGCCCGGGGCGCGCGGTGTCGGCTTCGATCTCCCGGATGTTGCTCCCCGCCTTGGCGATGACCTCGGTCAGCCGCGCGAGGATCCCCGGCCGGTCCTCGGTCTCGATGGTGAGCGAAACGGCGTAGACCGAATCCTTCTGCCGCGCCCACTCGACCTCGATCTCCCGCTCCGGGTTGTAGAGGAGGTTGCGGACGTTCGGGCAGTCGGCCGCGTGCACGGAGACCCCGCGGCCGCGGGTCACGTAGCCGACGATCTCCTCGCCGGGCAGCGGGTTGCAGCATTTGGCGAGCACCGCCATCAGGTCGCCGTGGCCGCGGACCGAGATCGGGCCGTCGCTGCGGGGCAGGAGGCGGCCCACCGCTTCCCGGAGCATCCCGGGGCGCTCCGGCTCGGTCGCGAGCTGCTCCGGGGTGAGCAGCCCCGCGAGCACCTGCCGGATCATGAGCTTGCCGAAGCCGATGCGGGCGAAGAGATCCTCCGGCCGGGCCAGCCCTTCGGAGACCAGATAGGCCTTCATCTTCGCGCCCTCGTAGACCTTCTTCGGGCTCTCCTTGTACCGCCGCAGCTCCTTTTCCAGCAGCCGCCGGCCGAGCTCGGTCGCCTGCTGGACCTGCTGGGTGTTGAGCCACTGCCGGATCTTGCTCTTGGCGCGCGAGGTGACGACGAGGTTGAGCCAGTCGCGGCTCGGGTGCCGGGAGGCGCTCGAGATGATCTCGACGATGTCGCCGTTGCGCAGCTGGGTGCGCAGCGGCACCAGGCGGCCGTTGACCCGGGCGCCGGAGCACCGGTGCCCGAGATCGGTGTGGATCCGGTAGGCGAAGTCGAGCGGGGTGGCGCCCCGGGGGAAGGCGAGCACGTCCCCCTTGGGGCTGAGCACGTAGACCTCGTCCGGGTAGAGGTCGATCTTGAGCGCGCTCAGGAAGGAGCGGGAATCGGTGACCTCCCCCTGCCAGTCGAGCAGCTGGCGGAGCCAGAGGATGTTCGGATCGCTCTGCTGCCCGGTGAGCTTCCCCTCCTTGTAGCGCCAGTGGGCGGCGATCCCCTCCTCGGCCACCAGATCCATCTCCCGGGTCCGGATCTGGACCTCGAACGGCTGGCCGTGCTTGCCGAGCAGCGTCGTGTGGAGCGACTGGTAGAGGTTCGGCTTCGGCATCGCGATGTAGTCCTTGAACCGCTCCGGGATCGGCCGCCAGAGCTGGTGGACCACGCCGAGCGCCGCGTAGCTGTCGCGCAGGCTCGTGGTGATGATGCGGAAGGCGAGGTAGTCGTAGAGCTCGGAGATGTCGATTCCCTGGCGGCGCAGCTTCTGGAAGATCGAGTAGAAGCGCTTGATCCGGAAGCTGATCTCGGCCTCGATCCCCGCTTCGGAGAGGGCGGCGACGAGCCGCTCGCGCACCTCGCGCATCGCCTCCTGTCCGACCTTCATCCGCTCGTCGATCTTCTCCCGCAGCGCCGCGTACTGAAGGGGGTACAGATAGTAGAAAGCGAGGTCCTCGAGATCGCCCCGCACCCGGGCCATCCCCAGCCGGTGGGCGATCGGCGCGTAGATCTCGACCGTCTCCTGGGAGATCCGCCGCCGCGCCTCCGGCGACATGGCGCCGAGCGTCATCATGTTGTGGAGCCGGTCGGCGAGCTTCACGAGGATGATCCGCAGATCCTTCGCCGAGGCGAGGATCATCTTCCGGAACGTCTCCGCCTGCGCCTCGTCGCGCCGCACGTAGGCGTGCTTGCCGATCTTCGTCACGCCCTCGACGAGCGCCGCGATCTCCGGACCGAACTCCGAGGCGAGCCCGTCGGCGGTCACCAGGGTGTCCTCGATGACGTCGTGGAGGAGACCGACCGCCACCGCGATCTGGTCGGAGCGCTGGTCGGCGAGCAGGTAGGCGACCGCGAGCGGATGGCTCAGGTACGGCTCGCCGGAGCGCCGGAACTGGTCTTTGTGCTTCTCCGCCGTGTACTCGTAGACGCGGCGCAGGAAGCCGGCGTCGTACGGGCGGCCGTGCGCCTCGAGCCGGGCGAGCACCGCCTCGAACCCCGGCGGGCGCAGGGCGGCCACCGGGGGCGGGGGCGGGCTTTTTCGACCGATACGCATCTGACGCCGGGCACGCGCTCGCCTCCCGGAAGGGAGGAGCGCGCGCCGGGCGTCAGATTACCGGCAGGACGCAGGGGTTGACTAGCCCCGGCCGCGCCGGCGCTTGCCGGCCGGCGCCGGCCGGCCGCCGTTCGGAGCCGGCGCGCTCTTCGGCGCGGCGGGCGTCACCTTCGCGGGTGCCGCCGGAGCCTTCTCCGCCGCCTTCTCCTTCCGGCCGCGGTACTGCTCCCAGAGGAGCGCGAACGGCGAGGCGATGAAGATCGACGAGTAGGTGCCGACGATGATGCCGACGGTCATGACGAAGGCGAAGCCGCGGATCACCTCGCCGCCGAGCAGGAGGAGCGAGCCCGAGGCGAGCAGCGTCGTGCCCGAGGTGAGGATGGTGCGCGAGAGCGTCTGGTTGATGCTCCGGTTGATCTGATCGATGAGCGGCAGCGTCCGGTTCTTCCGCCGGTTCTCGCGCACCCGGTCGAAGATCACCACCGTGTCGTTGATCGAGTAGCCGACCAGCGCGAGGAAGGCGGCGATCGTGGTCAGGTTGAACTCGAACCGGAAGAGCGCGAAGAGGCCGAGGGTGACCAGGACGTCGTGCATCCCGGACACGATGGCGCCGATGCCGAAGGAGAGCTCGAAGCGGATCCAGATGTAGACCATCATCGCCAGGAGCGAGAAGAGCACCGCCATCATTCCGCGCTGGCGCAGCTCGGCGCCGACCTGCGGCCCGACGTTCTCGAGGCTGAGCACCGCGAAGCTGCCCAGCCGCATCTCGGAGCGGAGCAGCGACGCGGCGGCCGGGCTCACCCCGGCGGCGCCGGTGAGCTGCGACCAGTCGGTGAAGAGGCCCACCTTCCGGCGCAGCGCGGCGATCGCGTCGGCCACCCCTTCGTAATGGGCCGGACCGGCCATCGCCCCGACCCCGTCGGGGTCGCGGGCGGTGAGCAGGGCGCCGAGCGCGTCGCTGCCGGTGCGGTTCAGATCGGGCTGGCCGGCCGCCTCGGCGTTGAAGCGGGCGTCGAGCGCGGCGAGGAGGTCCGCGCCGCCCCCCTCCTCGGTCCCCTCGACGATCGGGATGCGCAGCATCACCTCGTGATGGTCGGCATCCCCGAAGCGCTGGATGATCGCCTCGCGGAAGCCGGCGTTGCCGGCGATGTCGCGCAGCGCCTGGATGTCGGGGCGCTCGCGGAACTTCAGCGTCAGCTGGGTGCCGCCGGAGAAGTCGATCCCCTCGTTGAGCTTGCCGCCGCCGGCGATCGCCACGATCGCCGCGATGACCACGAGCACCGAGAAGGTGACCCAGAACCGGCGGTACTTCAGGAAGTCGATGTTGGTTTCGCGCAGGATTTCCATGGCGGTATCTCGCGGTGCCGGCGGGTCAGATCGAGAGCTTCTCGATTTGCGGGTTACGGGCCAGCCGGAGGTCGATGAGCCAGCGGCTGCCGAAGACCATGGCGAAGAGGGTGCCGAGCACGCCGATGGTGAGCGTGACGGCGAAGCCCCGCACGGGGCCGGTACCGAACTGGAAGAGGAAGAGCGCCGCGATCAGGGTCGTGATGTTGCCGTCCATGATCGCCGAGAGCGCGTTGCCGTAGCCGGCCTCGATCGCCGCCTTCACCGTCCGGCCGGCCCGCAGCTCCTCGCGGACGCGCTCGAGGATCAGCACCGAGGCGTCCACCGCCATGCCGAGGGTGAGCACGATGCCGGCGATGCCGGGCAGCGTGAGGGTGGCGCCGAAGTAGGCGAGGGCGCCGAAGATCAGCAGGATGTTGACCGCCAGCATGAGGATCGCGTTGACCCCGCTGCCGCGGTAGACGACGAGCATCGTCAACAGCACCAGCACCGAGCCGACCAGCCCCGCCCGCAGCCCGCTGCGCACCGAGTCGGCGCCGAGCGACGGGCCGACGGTGCGGTCCTCGAGATAGGTGATCGCGGCGGGCAGCGCGCCGGAGCGCAGCACCGTCACCAGGTCCTGCACCTCCTGCTGGGTGAACCGCCCCTCGATGATCCCCGAATCGGTGATCTTCGCGTTGATGCGGGGCGACGACATCACCTTGCCGTCGAGGACGATGGCGAGCCCGCGGCCGATGTTCGCGCCGGTGGCGTCGCCGAAGAGCCGGCCGCCGTCCGGGGTGAGCGTGAACTGGACCACGGGCTGGTTGAACTTCCCGGTCCCCGGCGAGGCCGACCGCAGGTCGCGGCCGGTGATCACCCGCTTCTTCTCGAGGGCGAAGAACGACTGCCCGGTCAGGCGCCCCTGCCGGTCGCGCGTGTCTTCCGTGAAGATCTCGACCGTGGAGGGGAGCGTCCCGCCGTAATGCTCGAGCACGTCCTCGCGCGACGAGACGCCGCCGCCGCCCGGCGGGTAGTCGACGAGCCGGAACTCGAGGAAGGCGGTGTTCTTGATCAGGCGCTTGACCCGTTCCGGGTCGTCGACCCCGGGCAGCTGCACCACGATCCGGTTGCTGTCGAGGCCCTGGCGGGCGATCACCGGCTCGGCGACGCCGAACTCGTCGATCCGGTTGCGGATCGTCTGGAGCGCCTGGCTGATCGCCATCTCCTCGAGGTTGCGCACCTGGGTGGCGGTCATCTCGAACCGGAGATCGGCGTTGACCCGCCGCCAGTCCCAGCCCGGCAGGTAGTCGGCCGCCGCCTTGGCGATCACCGGCTCGTCTTCGACCTCGACGCCGCGCAGCACGAAGGCGCTGTCGCCGGTCCGCTCGGTCTCGAGACCGATGAGCCCCTTCTCGGTCGCCTCCTGCCGGAGCCGTTCCATGTCCTTGTCGGTCTCGGCGCGGAGCGCGTCGACGACCTCGACCTGGAGGACCAGATGGATGCCGCCCTGGAGATCGAGGCCGAGGTTGATCTTCTCTTTCGGGGGGTAGGCCGCCCAGAGCGCCAGGGCGACGGCGCCGACGATCAGTACCCCCCGCCAGGTGAGACTGTTCATTGCTTGCTCTCCTCCTGAGGCGACTCCAGCCCGGAGATCGCCGACTTCGCGACCCGCACCCGCACGTTGTCGGCGATGCGCAGATGGACGACCGAGCCCTCCACCGCGACGACCTCGCCGTAGATCCCGCCGCTGGTCAGCACCCGGTCGCCCTTCTTCAGCGCGTCGACCATCGCCTGCAGCGCCTTCTGCCGCTTGCGCATCGGCGCGATGAGCAGGAAGTAGAAGATCGCGAAGATGATGAAGATCGGCAGCAGCTGCACAAAAGCGGAGCGGGGAGCGGCTTGCGTCTGTGCCAGGACGAAGAGCCCTTCCATGTCAGCCTTCTCCAAGGGTCGTTGAGCGGTTGTCGCCCGCGAGCTCACACGTGCCGGCGGTGGCGCCGTCGTCGGGCACCGGATCCGGAGAGGCGACGGTAGCGGCGAGCTCGGCCAGGCGGCCGGAATAAATAGCTTCCCTGAGATCCCCCATGAAGTCAAGGAAGAAGCGCAGGTTGTGCATGGCGCCCAGGACCGGAGCGGTCACCTCCCCGGCCCGGAAGAGGTGGTGGAGAAAGGCCCGCGAGAGGCGCCGGCAGACCGGGCAGGCGCACTCCGGATCGAGCGGTCCCCCCTCGGCCGCGTGCCGGGCGTTGCGGATCCGCACCAGCCCGGTGCGGGTGTAGAGGAGCCCGTGGCGGCCGTTGCGGGCCGGCAGCACGCAGTCGAAGAGATCGACCCCGTGGCCGACGGCGTGCAGGAGATCGGCCGGGGTGCCCACCCCCATCAGATAGCGCGGCCGCGCCTCCGGCAGCGCCGGCGCCGTCCACTCCACCTGGGCGCGGCGGTCGGCGAGCGGCTCGCCGACGCTCACCCCGCCGATGGCGTAGCCGTCGAAGTCGAGCGCGGCGAGCGCCGCCGCCTCCCGCTCGCGCAGCTCCCGCTCCACCCCTCCCTGGACGATGCCGAAGAGCGCCCCCGGCCCCCGCCAGGCCGCCCGCGCCCGCTCCGCCCAGCGCCGGGTGCGGAGGGCGGCCTCGTCGAGCCGGGCACGGGGGGCGCCGGCCGGGGGGCACTCGTCGAGCACCATGGCGATGTCCACGCCGAGCGCGGCCTGCATCCCGGCCACCCCCTCCGGCGTGAAGCGGAGCGGCGCCCCGTCGAGGTGGCTGCGGAAGGTCACCCCGTCCTCGTCCACCGCCCGCAGGTGCGCGAGGCTCCAGACCTGGAAGCCGCCGCTGTCGGTCAGCAGCGGTCCCGACCAGCCCGTGAAGGCATGGAGCCCGCCGAGGCCGGCGATCGTCGCCACCCCGGGGCGCAGCGCGAGGTGGTAGAGGTTGCAGAGCATCACCTCCGCGCCGAGCTGCTCGAGCTGCCAGGGACCGAGCCCCTTGACCGCGCCGAGCGTGCCGACCGGCATGAAGGCGGGGGTGTGGATCGTGCCGTGGGCGGTCGCAAGGCGGCCGGTACGGGCCCGTCCGTCCCGGACCGCGACGACGAAGGCGCTCACCGCGGGCTACTGCGCGGCGAAGCCGCGATCGAGGTCGAGGATCCGGACCTCCACGCTCGCCGGCAGGTCGAGCGTGAAGCGGTGCTCGGGCACGGTGCCGTTGACCCGGAGCCGCTGGAAACGGTACTCGGTCACGTCGCCGTCCCCCTCGACGTACCGGACCCGGGTCGGCAGGAAGAGCGTGCGGTCGATCCAGAGCGTCATCGCCCGCACCCGCTTCGCGACGCGCTGGTAGCGGGGCGAGAGCTCCAGCCGGTACGGCTCGTTGCCCGTGGCGGTGTAGTGGAGCTCGACGGAGAAGTAGCGGAGCAGGGTGTCGAGCGAGCTCGAGGCGTTCAGATACTTGAGCACCTGGTTCGAATAGCGGCCGATCTTCATCCGGTCGACCCGGTTGAGGTCGTGGAACCAGGTCGTCATCTCCTCGCCGGAGATCACGAGCGAGATCTGGCGCGGCGCGAGGTACTCCCAGCGCACCTGGTCGGGGGCGACGAAGGAGAAGACGCCGCGGGAGTCCTGCGGCAGCGCGAGGAAGGCGCTCTCCTTGTGCTGCTCGAACTCGGCCTCGAGGGAGTGCAGCCGCTGCTGCTCCCCCTTCACCCGCTCGACGAGCGCCGCCAGCCGGTCGTGCGGCGGCAGCCCCGGGGCCGCCGGATCGGGCAGGGTCGTGCCGGCGGCGGGAAGCGCGAGAACGAGGGCGAAGACCCAGGCGAGCGAGGCGGATACGGCGGGCAGGAAACGGCACACGGCGGGGCGAGATGGTAGCCCCACCGGGGCTCGGGACGCAACCCGCGCCGCGTTGACACCGTGATTCTGCGGGTGCTACCTTCCGCCGTCGGCGTGCGCCACCCGCCGTCGTCGAAGGAGCCAGTCATGCCGGACCTGGGAACGAAATGGAAGTGCTTCGAGTGCGAGACGAAGTTCTACGACTTCGGCCGGCCGGAGCCGATCTGCCCCAAGTGTGGCGCCGACCAGCGGCAGGCCAGGAGCCAGGAGCCGTCCGTCGAGGTGCTCAGCGCGCGGCGGCGCAAGCGCGAGGAGTCCGTGCTGCGTGACCTGGACGACGACGACCGGATCGGCCACGACGCCGACGAGGCCGAGTTCGACGCCGACGAGGACGAAGAGGTCGTCGACGCCGGCGAAGTCGAGGAAGAGGACGAGGACGATCTCGACGACGAGTGAGCCGCCGGCCCGGGCGGTCGTGGGCCTCGCGCTCGGCGCCAACCGGCCCGACGCCCTCGTCCAGATCGCTCTCGTCCTCCGCCGCCTCGCCGCCGCCCTCGGACCGCTGCGCGTCGCTCCCCTCTATCGCAGCGCCCCCCTCCCCCCGGCCACCGGCGCCGATTTCCTCAACACCGTCGTCCTCGCCGAGAGCGACCTCGCGCCCGAGGCGGTGCTGGCGCTCGCCAAACGGCTCGAAGCGCTCGCCGGCCGCCGGCCGGCGCCGCGGGGCGCGGATCGCCCGCTCGACATCGACCTCCTCTTCCACGGCGCGGCCCGCCGTGACGACCCCGAGCTGACCCTCCCGCACCCCGGGCTGCGCCGGCGCCGCTTCGTGCTCGCGCCGCTCGCCGACCTCGCTCCCGACCTCCCGCTGCCCCCCGACGGCGTCACCCCGCGCGCCCTGCTCGCCGCGCTCCCTCCGGGGCAGCGGGCGGAGCGCTGGCCGCCTCCCGGAGAGGAACCGGCCGCCCGATGAGCCTGCTCGCCGGCCTCCTCCTCTCCTGGATTCCCCTCTTCGGCTGGGGGGCGCACGCGGAGCTGCCCTGGCGGGCGGCTCGCGAACCACGGTGGCGGCCGCTCTGGCGGGCCGGCGGGATCCCGCTCGCGCTCGCCGCCGGGATCGCGGCCTTCGCCCGCCTCGCCGCGAACCCCGACCTCGCGCTCGGAGAAAGCCTCGCTTCGCCGTTCGCCATGGGGGGAACCGGCCTCCTCCTGCTGATCGCGCTCGCCGCCGCGCTCGGCAGCGACCTCCTCCTCGCCGGGGGCGGCGAGCGCCTCCCGGCCGCCGGCTGGCGGCTCGGCGCCCTCGCCGGGCTGCTCGCGCTCGGCGCCTTCGCGATCGCCGCCGAACGGCTCCGGACCGCCCCGCTCCCCGCCGCGGGACCGCTCGCCTTCGCCGCCGGGGCCGTCGCGACCGCGGCTCTCGGCCTCGCCGCGGCGCAGGTCCTCACCGGCCCGCGCCGGGCGACCGCGCTCGCCGGCCTGCTGCTGCCGCTCCACCTCCTCGCCCTGCCCGGGCGGATCTGGCGCCAGCTGCTCGCCGGCGGCGACCTCCTCACCGCCGGCGCCGCCTCCGTGCTGCTCCTCGCGGCCCCCTGGCTCCCCCCGCGCCTGCGCCGCCCCGCGGCCCTCGCCGGCTCGCTCCTCGCCGCCCTCTTCCTGCTGCGGCTCGACCAGCTCGCCGCCCTGCTGCCGCTGCGCCCCGTGCTCGCGCCCTGAGCCGGCGCCCGAGGGGGGTTGCTATCCTCCTCCCGTGACCACCGACCATCCGCTCTCGCTCCGCGATCCGGTCCACGGCTTCGTGCGCGCCGATCGGCTCGAAGCCGCCCTCATCGACAGCCGCCCCGTGCAGCGTCTCCGCTCGATCCATCAGCTCGGCCTGATGAGCCTCGTCTTCCCTGGCGCCGAGCACAGCCGCTTCGGCCATGTGCTCGGGGCGATGGAGCTCGCCGGCCAGGCGTTCGACGCCCTCGCGGCGCGCGCCCCGGCGCCGCTGCGCGCGCGGCTCGGCCCCCGGGAGCGGCGGCTCGTACGCGCGGCCGCGCTGCTCCACGACATCGGCCACGCCCCGTACAGCCACTCCGCCGAGGGGCTCTTCGAGGAGGGGATCGATCACGAGGAGATGACCCGCCGCCTGATCGCCGGCGAGGAGATCGCGGCGATCTTCGCGCGCCACGGCGAGGGGATCGAAGGCGCCGAGGTCGCGGCGCTGCTCGCCGGCAGGCCGGCCGGGCCGCGGCTCCTCTTCCAGATCGTCGCGGGCGAGCTCGACGTCGACAAGATGGACTACCTGCTGCGCGACAGCCTCTTCTGCGGCGTCCGCTACGGCAACTACGACCTCCCCCGGCTGCTCGACACCCTGCTGCCGGTGGCCGACCCGGAGACCGGCGAGTGGGGGATCGGCGTCGACGAGGGGGGCGTCCACGCGGTCGAGGCGCTGGTGCTCGCCCGCTACTACATGTTCACGCAGGTCTACTTCAACGTCACCGCCAAGGCGCTCGAGCTCCACCTCTCGGAGTGGCTGCGGCGCGAGGGGCATCGGTGGCCGGCCACGGCCGAGCGGTTCCTCGCCGAGGACGACCTGACGGTGCTCGCGCGCCTGCGCGCCTCGCGCGATCCGCACGCCCGGGCGCTCACCGAGCGCCGCCGCTACCCGCTCGCCTTCGAGACCCGCGAGCACCTCTCGAAAGAGGAGAAGAACCGCTTCGAGGAGCTGCTGCCCGAGCTCGCCCGGACCTTCCCGGCCGAAGACCTCCTGATCTCCAACTCGGCCAAGGATCCGCACAAGCTCGGCCCCGGCCGGGTCTGGGTGCGCCGGCGCGACGGCAGCCTCGAGCCGATGGCCGAAGCGAGCCATTTCATCCGCTTCCTCACCCGGATCGAGCGGTACCGGATCTACGCCCGGCCCGAGGTGGCGCCGGCGGTGGGCGGCTTCCTCGCCGCCCGCTGGCCGGACGGCGTCGACCGCGGCCGCCGCGAGTAGAGGCGCCCGGGCTACGCCGCGCCCCCGCCTCGCGGCGGGCGCCCGAGCAGATCGGCGAGGGCGCCCGCGAGATCAGGGAACCGGAAGGTGAAGCCGGCCGCGAGCAGCCGCTCCGGCCGCACCCGCTGCCCCGTGAGAACCAGCTCGGACATCGCCCCGAAGAGGAGCCGCAACACGAACGCAGGCACCGGCAGCACCGCCGGGCGGCGCAGGATGCGGCCGAGGGTGCGGGCGAGCTCCCGGTTGCGCACCGGCGCGGGCGACGCGAGCAGGAACGGACCGCTCAGATCGGGGCGGCCGAGCAGGAAGCGCATCGCCGCCACCTGATCGTCCCGATGGATCCAGGAGACCCACTGGCGGCCGGAGCCGAGCGGCCCGCCGAGGCCGAGCCGCGCCGCGGGCAGCAGCTTGCCGAGGGCCCCGCCGCGCGGGTCGAGCACGGCGCCGGTGCGCAGCACCACGGAGCGCACGCCGAGCCCGGGAGCGCCGGCGGCGGCCGCCTCCCACGCCGCGGTGTTCGCGGCGAGGAAATCCGACCCCGGAGCCGAGCTCTCGGTGAGCTCCTCGTCGCCCCGGTCGCCGTAGAAGCCGAGCGCCGAGGCCTGGAGGAGCACCGGGGGCCGCCGCCGGGCGGCGGCGAGCGCCGCCAGGCAGGCGGCCGTGGCCCCCAGCCGGCTGCCGGCGATCCGCCGCCGGTGCGCCGCCGACCAGCGCCCCCCGGCGATCGGCTCCCCCGCGAGGTTGACGAGCGCCGCGGCGCCCTCGACCGCTTCCGGCAGCTCCTCCCAGCCGATTGCCCGGACGCCGGCCGCTAGGCCCCGGATCCGCCCGGGCCGGCGGGAGACGACGGCGACCTCGCCGCCGTCGCGCGCGAGCGCCGCGACCAGCGCGCGGCCGATCAGGCCGCTCCCGCCGGTGATCACGATCCGTTCCGTCATCGCCCCACCCCGCGCCGCGGTCAGACCGCGGCGAGCTCCTCCTCGAGCGTCTGGAGGCGGGCGAGCTCGGCGTACGCCCCGCCGGCGGCGAGCAGCTCCGCAGGCGTGCCCCGCTCGGTGATCCGCCCCGCCGCGAGCACCAGCACGAGGTCGCACGCCGCCACCGCCGCGATCCGGTGGGAGACGACGAGTACCGTGCGCCCCTCCCCGGCGCGGGCGAGGTTGCCGAGCACCCGCGCCTCGGTGGCGGCGTCCACCGCCGAGAGACAGTCGTCGAGCAGGAGCACCCGGGGGCGGCGCAGGAGGGCGCGGGCGAGCGCCACCCGCTGCTTCTGCCCGCCGGAAAGGGTGAGCCCCCGCTCCCCGACGACCGTGTCGAGGCCGTTCGGGAGCGCCTCGAGGTCGGGCTCGAGCCCGGCCAGGTGCGCCGCCTCGAGGATCTCCGTCGCGCTCGCCTCCGGGCGGCCCAAAGCGATGTTCTCGGCGAGCGTGGCCGAGAAGAGGAAGCTCTCCTGCGGCACCATCGCGATCGCCGCCCGCAGCTCGGCGAGCGGCAGCCGGCGGACGTCGATCCCGTCGAGGAAGAGGCTCCCCTCCGGCGGCTCCCAGAGGCGCGGCAGGAGCGACAGCAGCGTGCTCTTGCCCGCTCCCGTGGCCCCCACCAGCCCGAGGCTGCCGCCCGCCGGCACTTCGAAAGCGAGCGGTCCGAGCACCGGCTCGCCGCCGGGCAGATAGGCGAAGACGAGCCCGCGGCAGCTCACCGCGCCCCGGAGCCGGGCGCCGCGCACCAGCGGCTCGTGGTCGGCCACCGCCGGCTCGACCTCGAGGATTTCGAGCAGCCGCCCGAAGGAGGCCGCGCCGCGCTGCACGAGGTTGATCACCCAGCCGATCGCGATCATCGGCCAGACCAGCTTGGCGAGGAAGAAGTTGAACGCCACGAACTCGCCGACGGTGATCGCGCCGGCGTGGATCTGCCGGCCGCCGAAATAGAGCACGGCGACGAAGCCGCAGCCCACCAGCACCTGGAGAAGCGGGTGGAAGGCGGCGGTGATCCGCACCAGCCGGCGGTTCTCCTCCAGGTAGGCCGCGTTGAGCTCGCCGAAGGCGCGCCGCTCCGCCTCCTCCTGGGCGTAGGCCCGCACCACCCGGGCCCCGGCGAGGCTCTCCTGCACCCGCGCGGTGAGGCGCGCGAAGCCCTGCTGGACCCGTTCGTAGCGGTGGTGGATCCGCTCGCCGAAGACCTTCGTCGCCCCGGCCACCGCCGGCAGCGCCGCGAGGGCGACGCCGGTGAGCGGCAGGTCGAGGCGCGCCATCGCGAGCAGCGCCCCGATCGCGGTGAAGAGGGTCTGCGAGCTGTACATGATCGCCGGCCCGCAGAGCATCCGGACCGCGTTGAGATCGCTCGTGGCGCGGGCCATCAGGTCGCCGGTGGCCCGCTCCTGGAAGAAGGCCGGCGGCTGGCGCTCCAGGTGGGCGAAATAGCGATCGCGCAGGTCGACCTCGATGTCGCGCGAGACCCCGACCAGCACCCGGCGCTGCACGAAGCTGAAGATCCCCTGCACCGCCGCCACGCCGACCAGCCCGAGCGCGTACCGCAGGAGCGCGGCATGGCTCGGATTGCGGCGGAAGGCGTCGACGGCGGCGCCGATCAGCTGCGGCGCGAGGAGCCCGAACGCCACCGAGAGGAGGATCGCCGTGATCCCGAGCGCCACCCGCCCCCGGTACGGGCGGAAGGCGGGGAGCAGCCCGCACAGCCGCCGCAGCGGTGCCGTGCCGGCGCTCACCCCTCCCCCGTGCCGGTCGCCGCCGCAAGCGCCGGGAGCGCCGCCGGATGGGGGGCGCGGGCCCGCTCGTCGGCGAGGCCGAGCTCGAGGCGCAGGATCGGCCGGCCGGCGGCGACGTACTTCGCCTCGTAGTTGGTCCGCGGCCCCTCCGGCCACCCCTCCGGCCAGCGGCGCACCGCGAGGCCGCGGGCGCCGGCGAGCAGCTCCTCGACCGCCTCGCCGTAGCCCGGGTGGTCGGTGGCGAAGAGGAGGCGGCCGCCCGGCGCGAGCGCGCCCACGACGAGATCGAGCGCCTCCGGCGAGAGGAGCCGCCGGCGCTGGTGGTGGGCCTTCGGCCACGGATCGGGGAAGTAGACGTGCACCGTCTCGGCGAAGGCGGCGGGCAGCGCCGTCGCCAGCAGGTAGAGCGCCTCGCCCCGCAGGAGCAGCAGGTTGTCGAGCCGCCGCCGCGCGGCGCGGCGGGCGGTCTCGCGGAAGTACTCGCTCGCGATCTCGATCCCCACGAAGCCGCGATCGGGCTCGGCCGCCGCGCGGGCGAGGAGGTAGCGGCCCTTGCCGAAGCCGATCTCGAGCTCCCACGCCCGGGCGGCCGGCACCAGCGACCCGAGCGGCAGCGGCCAGGGGAGCGCCGCGGCCGGCCCGGAACCGCCGCCGCGCGCCAGCTCGGTGGCGGCGATCACGCCGCCTCCCCCGCCGTCGCGCCGGTGCCCCAGTAGTCGAAGAAGGTGTACCACTGCGTCGGGTACCGCCGCACGGTGCGCTCCAGGAGCGCCACCCACTCGCCGAGCGCCCGGCCGACGTCGGCGTCGCGGTCGGCCGTCGCCGCCACCTCGATCGGCGTCCCGAACTCGATCCGGAACCGGTAGGCGTCGTCGTAGACGACGAAGACCGGGACCAGCGTCGCGCCCGTCATCCGCGCGAGGTGGAACGGTCCGGCCGGGAAACGGACCGGCGCGCCGAAGAAGTCGCGTTCGATCCCCTGGTCGTCGAAGTCGCGGTCCCCCTGGAGCGCCACGATCCGGCCCTCCCGCAGGGCCCGCAGCACCGGCAGCGCAGAGAGCGGCTCGCGCGGCCGGATCGGGATCTCCTCCACCCCGCCCTGCCCCCGCAGGAAGCTGCGGAACCGCTCCGCCTCCGCGAACTGGTCGGCCACGTAGACGACCGAGACCTTCCGCTCGCTCTGCCCGAGCAGCACCCCGCCGAGCTCCCAGTTGCCGAGGTGGCCGGTCAGGAGCAGCAGCGGGCGCCCCGTGGCCTCGAGCCGCGCGATCTCGTCGTACCCCTCGATCGTCGTCGTGAGCGCGGCGGCCGCCGGCGGCGGGAGCTGGGCGAAGCGGAAGAGATCCAGCCAGTAGTAGGCGAAGTGCCGGAGCATCGTGCGCACCGCCCGGCGCACCTCGCGCGAGGACGGGTCGAGACCGAGCACCCGTCCGAGGTTGGCGGCGATCGCCCGCTTCGGCCGGTGGTGCAGCCCCATGACCACGCTGATGACGAACCGCGCCCCGAGCTGGAGGAGGGGACGCGGCGCCCGCGGCGCGAGCCAGGCGAGCGCGGGGAAGCCGCGATGGAGCGCCCAGCGGTTGAAACGGTCGGCGAAACGGCCCGGGCGGGCGATCTTCCACTGCATGTCGGAGAAGGTGGCGCCGGCGGCTCCTACAGGAGCCCGGTCCGCCGGCGGCGCGCCAGCTCGTCCACGAGGCGGCGGACGTCCTGCGCGCGCTCCTTCGGCATCACCAGCACCACGTCGTCGGTGCGCACCACCACGAGGTCCGAGACCCCGAGCAGCGCCACCGTCCCCCCTTCGGCGAAGACGAGGTTCGCCGCCGCGTCGACGGCGACGAGCTCGCCGCGGGCGGCGTTGCCGGCGGCGTCGGCCGGCAGCACCCCGGCGAGCGCGTCCCACGAACCGAGGTCGTTCCAGCCGCAGGCGAGCGGCAGCGTCGCGATCTCGGCGAGCTTCTCCATCACCGCGTGGTCGATCGAGATCTTCGGCAGCTGCGGATAGAGCTCGGCCAGCCGGGCGGGTTCGGCGGCGATCCGGTCGAGCCCGGCGCCGAGCTCCGGGGCGAGCCGGCGCAGGTGGGCGAGCAGCGCCTCGCCCCGGAAGACGAAGATCCCGCCGTTCCAGAGGTGCCGGCCGCCGGCGAGGAACCGCTCGGCGGTGGCGAGATCGGGCTTCTCGGTGAACCGGACCACCCGCCGGAGGCCCTCCGGACCGGGCAGCGGCTCGCCGAGCTCGAGGTAGCCGAAGCCCGTCTCCGGCCGGTCGGGGGTGACCCCGAGCGCGATCACCCGGTCGCTGCCGGCCACCGCCTCCCGGGCGGCGGCGAGCACCTCGCGGAAGCGCGCGGGGTCGGCGATCCGGTGGTCGGCGGGCAGCACCGCCACCGGCCCGGCGCGGCGCGCCGCGGGCATCGCGAGCAGCGACCAGCCGATCGCCGGCGCGGTGTTGCGCCCGGCCGGCTCGAGCAGGATCTGCGCCGGCGGCACCTCGGGGAGCTGGGCGCGGACGGCATCGGCGAGCTCGGCGGTGGTCGAGATCCAGATCCGCTCCGGGGTGGCGAGCGGCGCGAGCCGGTCGACGGTGGCCTGGAGCAGGCTCCGCTCCCCCTCGAGAGCGAGGAGCTGTTTCGGGCGCAGCCGCCGGCTCACCGGCCAGAACCGGGTGCCGCTGCCGCCGGCGAGGACGAGGATCTCCAGCACGGTGGGCGAGTATACGGTGCGCGCCGCCCGTCGCCTCTACCGCGACCTGACCGGCGCCAGATGCCGGGAAACGAGCCCCTCCAGGAGGCGGTCGGCCGGGATCCCCCGGAGCCGCCACGGCGCCGCCACCAGCAGCTCGCCGGCGAGATCGAGCAGCGCCCGGCGCAGCTCGGGGCGGAGCTCGCCGTCGCCGGCCACGCGGGCCACCGCCGCCGCCGCGAGATGGAACGGCCGGGTCGCCCGCGCCTCCTCGAAACCGCCCGCCCCGCCGAGCGCCGCGGCGGCCGCCAGCAGCGCCAGCCCCCCGGCTCCCTCCTCGCGCGCCCGGAGAGCCTGGGCGAAGGCGCTCGCGAGGGGCGCGATCTCCTCTTCCGAGAGCGCCTCGGCCGGGCCGAGGAAGAGCGCGAACGAGCGGCTGCGCAGCGTCGCCGGGAGATCGAGTCGCGACGGGGCGAGGAGGAGGAAGTGCCGCGACGCCCCGAGGCCCGGCTCCTCGATCGCCTTGAGGAGGGCGTCACCCGCCTCGGGGCTGAGCGACTCGGCCTCGGTGACCACGAAGACCTGTCCCCGCGCCTCGAACGGCGCGAGCTGCGCCTGCCGCAGCAGCTGCCGGGTCGCCTCCGCCGAGGTGGCGGTCTTCAGGTCGCGGGCGAGCAGGTGGAAGTCGGGGTGGAAGGAGCTCTCCACGGCCGTCTCCGGCCAGCGCAGCCGCCGGCAGTGCCGGCACTCTCCGCACGGGCGGGCCGCGGGCTCGGCCTCGCAGAGCAGGGTACGGGCGAGCTCGCCGGCGGCCGCGGCGCGCTCGGCCGCCCCGCCGCCGTGGAGGATCACCGCCGGATAGAGCCGCCCCTGCCGCGCGAGTGTGAGCGTCCGCGCGTAGTTCACTCCCCCCCTCCGGGCCAGAGATCGGCGAGCGCGGCCTCCACCAGCGCCGCGGTCGCTCCCGCCGGACCGCTCGCATCGAGGACGCGGAACCGCTCCGGCTCGGTGCGGGCGAGCGCGAGGAAACCCGCCCGCACCCGCTCGTAGAAGGCGAGCTGCTCGGCGTCGAACCGGTCGAGCCGCTCCCCCCGGCGGCGGCGGCGCCCGGCGCCCCGCTCCCGGGCGGCTTCCGGCGAGAGGTCGAAGAGGAGGGTCCGGTCGGGGCGGCGGCCGCCGGTCGCGAGCTCGTCGAGCGCGGCGATGCTCTCGTTCGGCACCCCCCGGCCGGCTCCCTGATAGGCGAAGGTCGAATCGGTGAACCGGTCGCAGAGGACCGTCTCGCCGCGCGCGAGGGCCGGCTCGATCACCGTCCGGAGGTGCTGGCGGCGGCTCGCGAAGACGAGCAGCAGCTCCACGAACCCGTCGCAGACGCCGTACCGCTCCCCCTTGAGCAGCCCCCGGAGCGCCTCGCCGAGGGGGGTGCCCCCGGGCTCGTGGGTGACGAGGTGCGGGATGCCGCGCGCCGCGAGCTGGGCGGCCACCCGCCGCAGGTGCGTCGACTTTCCCGAGCCGTCGAGGCCTTCGAAGGTGATGAACCGGCTCATGGCGCCCGGGACGCTAGCACGGGGATGTTTCCGGCCGCCGGCTCAACGCCGACGTTCGCTCGCGAGCGTCCGGAGCGCGTCGAGCGGCCGCCGGTCGGGTGCCAGCGGCTTGATCGCCCGCCGCAGGCACTCCTCGGCGCGTCGCCAGTTGCGCAGCTGCCGGTGCACCTCGCCCGCGTAGTAGTGGGCGAGACCGCAGCCCGGATCGAGCCGCGCCGCCTCCTCGAGCTCCCGGAGCGTCTCCACGGTGCGGCCCGGCTCCGCGAGGAGCCGGGTCCAGGCGAGCTCGGCCTGGTAGAGGGCGTTGCCGGGGTCGCAGTCGAGGGCGAACTCCAGATGCTCGACCGCGAGCCGCAGCTTGTCCGCCTCGCGCAGCGCGAGGCCGCGCGCGAACTGCGCCTCCGGGTCGAGCAGATCGGTTTCGATCCGGAAGTAGCTCGCGCGGCTCTGGCGACTCGCCTCCTCGCGCTGCCGCTGGCGGCGGAAGCGCAGCGCCTCGCGGCTCTCGGCGGCGGCGAGCTCGGCGTAGGCGAGGGCGCCGGCGAGGAAGAGGTCGCGAGCCTCGTCGGCGAGCTCCGCACCCTGCTCGGGCGGGAAGCGCCACGGGGCGAAACGCTGCGCGAACTCCAGATACTGGTACTGCACGAAGGCGAGCGGGGCGTCCTCGGGGACCTCGAGCAGATCGAACGCGTCCTGCCGGCGGTGCTCGAGGAAGGCGCGGTGGAGGGCGTTGGCCGCCGCCGCGTCAGGCGCTCCGGCCGCGGGGAGCGCCGCCGCCGCCGGCGCGGCGGGAGCCGGCGCGGCCTGGGGGGTGGCGGGAGGAGCCGCTGCCGGTCTCCCTCCCGCGGCTGCCGCCAGGGCCGTCGCCGGCACCACCGCCCCGAGCAATGCGAGGGCGGCGAGCGCGCGCCGCACCTCGCCGGCCGCGGGCTCCCCCTCCCCGGCGAGATCGGCGACGGTACCGGGCTTCTCGCCGAGCCGGGCGACAAGCCGCTCCCCCGCCTCCCCGAGGCGCAGGCCGGCGAGCGGGAAGAGCGGCTCGGGGTGGAGGGCGAGCGGCTCTCCGGCGAGCGGCGCGAGCCACCGTTCGACCATCCCGGCGGGCGAGAAGCGGGTCACCCCGGTGAGCACGAGCTGCGGCAGCCGCACCTTGAGGGAGGAGTCGCTCGCGGGCGGCTGGCGCACCACCTCGAACCGCCCCTCGCGCCAGTTGAAGACGTCGAGGAGCTTCTTGGCGAGCGCCTGCTGGAGGGCCCGGAGCAGGCCGGTGCCGTCGATCACCCCGCGCTCGACCAGCACCTCGCCGATCAGCACGCCGCGAGCGGCCGAGGCCTGCAGCGCCTCCTGGTACCCGGCCTCGTCGAGCCGGTTCTGCTGCACGAGGAAGCGCCCGAGGGTTTCGTGGAGGAGGTTCGAGCGGCAGTCCACCGCCACCCCGCCTTCGAGGAAGACCCGCTTGTCGATGTGGCCGCGGCGCAGCCGCAGCTCGACGGCGCTCTCGGCGAGGCCGTGGGCGAGCAGCAGCACCGGGAAAGGCACCGCGGCCAGCTCCCCCGCGGCGAGGGAGCCGATCTCCAGCAGCTGGTCGCGGGAGAAAAGCATGGGCGCGCTCCGCTCCGAACCCGCCGAGATTAGCACCCTCCTTCCCACCCTTTTGTACAGGTACCGCGGCCGAGCCGCTGTGCTACGTTGCGGCCCGATGCCCCGCCGGACCCCGCCGCCGCGCTCCGCAGACCGCCGCCCCGGCACGCTCCGCCGCGCCCTCGCGTCCGGTCTCGCCACCGCCGCGACCCTCGGCCTGGTCCTCCTCCATCTCGGCCTCCTCTGGAGCCGCCTCGCCGATCTCTCCCTCTGGCGGCCGGAGGTCGGGCTCCGCTGGCTCGGAGCGCTCCTGCTGCTCGGCGCCGGCGCGCTCCACCGCCGCCGGGGCCATTCGCTGCTGCGGGGCCGGGGCGCGCTCGCGCTCTGGATCCTCGTGCTGCTGCTCCACGCCGGCAGCAGCCCCGCGACTGCGCGGCCGCTGCCGCCCTCCGGGCATCCGCCGGAGGCGCCGCGCCTGCTCTGGGCGCTGCCGCTCGCGCTCGCCGCGGTTGCCTTCTCCCTGGCCGCCGCCATCCGGCGTACCCCGGCGCTCGCCGACCCGGCCGCCGCGAACCGGCTTCGCGACCGGCGCGCCGCCGCCGCTTCGGCGCTCGCGCCCCGCGCCCTCGACGCCCCCCGGCCGCCTCCCTTCTCCCCCGCCGCGCTCGCTCACCTCTGAGCCGGCGGGGACCTGTCCGGACGCACGGACGGCCCCGCGAGTCCGGCGCTCCCCGGAGCGCCCCGACCGCGCGACCTTCAGACGGGCCACCGGGCCCGGGTCGCAGACAGGAGCAAACGATGTTCCGTTCCCGTTTCCCCTCACGCCTCGCCGGCCTCGGCCTGGCGTTCGCGCTCGTCGCCGGCGGCGCCCCGCTCGCCGCGCAGGAGGCCGGCACCCCGGCAGCAAAGGAGCCGGCCACCACGACCGCTCCGGACGACGAGAGCTCGCTGCCCTCGTTCTTCGCCACCACCACCGTAACCGCCGTCGGCCGCGAGGTCGATACCTTCGAGGTCGCCACCCCGGTCACCGTCATCCCGGCGCTCGAGATCGAGCGCCGCGCCCCGAACAACGCCGCCGACCTGCTGCGCGACCAGCCCGGGGTCGACGTCAACGGGATCGGCCCGAACCAGGCCCGCCCGGTGATCCGCGGCCAGCGCGGGCTGCGGGTGCTCTTCCTCGAAGACGGCCTGCGGATGAACAACGCCCGCCGTCAGACCGATTTCGGCGAGATCACCGGGCTCGTGGACATGGACGCCGTCGCCACCATGGAGGTGGTCCGCGGCCCCGCCTCGGTCCTCTACGGCAGCGACGCGATCGGCGGCGTCCTGAACCTCGTAACCAAGACCCCGGGCGCCGCCTCGGGAGCCGGTCTCTCCTCCGCGCTCGACCTGCGCTACGGCAGCGCCGCCGACCAGCGGCGGCTGAGCGCCTCGGCCGGCGGCCGGCACGGACGGTTCAGCTTCCTCCTCTCGGGCACCTATCGCGACAGCGACGAGTACGACGCCCCGACCGGCCGTTTCGGCGACATCCGCGTCACCTCCCCGGTACGGGTCGAGGACTCCGGCCTGCGCGACCGGAACCTCTACGGGGTGTTCGGCCTCGCCCTCGGCGACTCCCAGACGCTCTCGCTGCGCCTTTCCCGCTACCGGGCCGACGAGACCGGCTTCGGCTTCGTCGATCCCGGCCGGATCGGCGGCGACGAGAGCGCGCTCGTCCGCATCCTCTATCCGTACCAGGATTTCGACCGCGCCACCCTGAGCTGGGAGGCGACCACGGCGGGTTTCTTCGCCGCCGACAGCGTGCAGGTGCGCACCTACTTCCAGCGCAACCGGCGCGAGCTGGTCAACGACATCTTCATCGACATCGGACCGCTCATGCCGGGAGCGCCCTCCTCGTCGGTGGCGGTCGACTCGACGAACCGGACCGACCTCGACACCCTGGGGCTGCGCACCGAGGCGATCAAGCTCGCCGGCCGCCGCCACCTCCTCACCTGGGGGCTCGACTACTATCGCGACCGCTCGGAGAACACCGACGCGTCGCTCTCCACCACCACCCTCCGCTTCCCCTTCCCGCCGTTCGAGCGGGTCGTCACGTTCGATCCGATCGCCAACGCCCCGAACGCGCTCAACGAGAGCTGGGGCCTCTTCGCCCAGGACGAGATCACCGCCTCCGACCGGCTCCGGCTGACGGTCGGCGCCCGCTACCAGAACGTCGCCACCCGGGCCCGGCCGACCGCGGGCTGGCAGACCGCGGATCTCGACTTCGACGACGACGCCTTCGTCGGCGCGATCACCGCCACCTATCAGGTCTTCGCGCCGCTGAACCTCCTCGCCTCCTGGGGGCGCGGCTTCCGCGCCCCGAGCATCATCGAGCGGCTCTTCAACGGGGCGACCCCGGAGGGGGACGGCTTCCAGATCCTCAACGCCGGGCTCACCTCCGAGACGAGCGACAACTTCGACATCGGCCTGAAGTACCGGCGCCGGGAGGCGTATCTCGAGGCGGTCTACTTCCGCAACGAGATCCGCGACGGAATCATCCAGGACTTCCTCTCCCCCGCCGAGATCGCCGCGCTGCCAGCGGCGCTCCAGGAGCAGATCCGGGAGAGCGGCGCCCAGTTCGTCGTCCAGCAGCGCAACCTCGACCGGCTCCGCTACGTGGGGCTCGAGATCGCCACCGGCTACCGCCACCGCAGCGGGGTGACGGTGGGCGGCAACTACACCCACCTCTCGGGCCGGCGCCTCGGCCGCTCGGCCGCCCCGGTGGACGATCAGTACTCGGACAAGATCGCCGCCTTCGTCCGGTACGAGGCGCCCTCCGGACGGTTCTGGGCCGAGTACCGGCTGCGCCACAACGCCGCCACCCCGGTCCGTCTCGAGCTGGGCGAGCCGCTCCCCGCGGTCGGCGACGAGCTGCCGGCCTTCACCATCCACACCGTCGCGGGGGGCATGAGCCTCTTCGAGCGGGGTGGCTTCTCCCACGCCCTCACGCTCGCGGTCGAGAACCTCACCGACGAGCTCTACGCCGAGTTCAGCAACGCCACCTTCTTCCGCCCCGAGACCGGGCGGAACCTGGTGGTCTCCTACCGCATCCGCCGGTAACGGCCGGTCTCCCTCCCCGCCGGGCGGCGGCTCTCCCGCCGCCCGGCGGCGCGCCGGGTTGCCCGCCCGGCCGGGGATCGGTACGCTTGGGGGCCGGCGGGCGTCCGCCCTCGCGGCAGCGTCCGCGTACCGGGCGCGCTCACGCCCCCGAAACCGCAACCAGCGCAACCACGATCGCGGAAAGGAACTCCTTTCGTGCCGTACCAGATCCAGAACCGAACCGGAGCTCTCGCCGCCCGCCGTCCCGGCCGGTGGGGGCGGATCGCGCTGGCGCTCGCGCTCGGCGGCCTGCTCGGCTCGCCGTTCGCGCGAGGGGCCGAGCTGTCGTACGCCGACGCGCTCGCGCTCCTGCAGGAGCGCAACGAGGCGCTGCAGGCCGCGCGCGCCGAAGTGCGGCAGCGGCAGGAGGAGGTCGGCGCCGCGCGCGGGCTCCGCTGGCCGAAGCTCGAGGCGAGCGCGCAGTACACGCGGATCGACGAGCCGATCGTCATCGACCTCGACCCGATCCGCCAGGTGATCCTCTCCCTCCACCCGAACGTGCCCGCGGCGATGCTGCCGCCCTTCTCCGTCACCGCGCAGGACGAGACCTTCTGGAAGGCCGACGTCCGGGCGAGCTGGCCGATCTACACCGGCGGCAAGATCACCGCGGCACAGGAGGCGGCGCGCGCCGAGCTGCGCTCGGCCGAGGCGGGCGAGCGGGCCGCCGGCGAGACGCTCGCAAGCGAGCTGGCGCGCCGCTACTTCGCGCTCCGGCTGGCGAGCCGCGCCCGGACCCTGCGGGCGGAGGTCGTGGCGACGATCGGCCAGCACGCGCGGCACGCCCGGCGGCTCGAGGAAGAAGGGATGATCGCCCGCGCCGAGCGGCTGCACGCCGAGGTCGCGCTGGCCGAGGCCGAGCGCCAGCTCGCCCGCAGCGAGCGCGACGTGGAGCTGGCCCGGATCGCGCTCGCCGCGGTGATCTCCGTCGACGACGCCGAGGTCGCGGCGGCGACGCCGATCGCCGTGCTCTCGGAGCTCGCACCCGCGACGGAGTTCGTGGGTCAGGCCGAGGCGGCGAACCCGAACCTCGCCCGGCTGCGCGCCATGCGGGAGCTGGCCGCGGTCGGCAGGCGGGCCGAGAAGGCGCGCTACCTGCCCGACGTCTTCCTCTTCGGGATGCACGAGCTCCACCCCTCCGACCTGACCCTCCTCGAGCCCGGCTGGGCGGTGGGCGTGGGCGCCTCGCTGACGCTCTTCGACGGCTTCGCCCGGAGGCACCGGGTCGCCGCGGCGCGCGAACGCGAGGAGCGGGTCGGCGCGCTCGAAGCACGCGCGGTGCGCGACATCGCGACCCTGGTCGAGAAGCGGTACCGCGAGCTGGTCACCGCCCGCGAGCTGGTCGCAACGCTCGGCACCACGCGTGAGCTGGCAGCCGAGAACCTGCGGGTGCGGACCCGGGCGTTCGAGGAAGGGATGGGGACCTCGCTCGAGGTCGTCGACGCCCAGCTCGCGGCGAACCGGGTGGAGCTGGAGCGGGCGCTGGCGGGGTACGAGTTCGTGGTGGCGCTGGCCGAGCTGCTCGAAGCCAGCGGGCAGTCCGGCCGGCTGCCGGAGCTCCTGGCCGCGGCCGACGTGGAGGTGGAGTGATGAACGTGGCGAAGCGAGTCCTGACGGTGATCACGATCGTGCTGGCGGCGGGGCTGCTGCTGGCAGCCGCGTGGTGGAGCTCCCGGCCCGCGCCGGACGTGGTGCAGGGCGAGGTCGAGGCGACGCAGGTGAACGTCTCCGCGAAGATCCCGGCGCGTCTGGCCTCGCTCGCGGTGCGCGAGGGAGAGGTGGTCGCCAGCGGCGATCTCGTCGCGACGCTCGACAGCCCCGAGCTCACCGCCCGGCTCCAGCAGGCCGAGGCGGCCCGGGCGGCGGCGGCGGCGGTGCGCGACAAGGCGTACGCCGGAGCGCGCGAGGAGGAGATCCGCGCCGCCCGCGAGGTCTGGCAGCGGGCCATGCACGCCCGCGAGCTGGCCGAGAAGACGTTCGCCCGCGTCGAACGGCTCCACGCCGACGGCGTCCTGCCGACCCAGCGGCGCGACGAGGCCGAGGCGAACCTCGTGACCTCGCGCGACGCCGAAGAGGCGGCCCGGGCGACCTACGACATGGCGGTCAACGGCGCGCGACGGGAGGACAAGGCGGCGGCCGCCGCCACCGTGGATCGCGCCAGCGCGGCGATCGCCGAGGTCGAGGCGTTCCGCGCCGAGACGACGCTCACCGCGCCGGTGGCCGGCGAGGTCTACCGGAAGCACGTCGAGGTCGGTGAGCTGGTGGGCGCCGGCTACCCGATCGTCACGATCGTGGATCTCACCGACGTCTGGGTCACCTTCAACCTGCGCGAGGACCGCCTCGCCGGGCTCGCGATCGGCGACCGGCTCACCGCGCGGGTGCCGGCGCTCGACCGCGAGATCGAGCTCGCGGTGAGCTTCATCGCGCCGCAGGGCGACTTCGCGACCTGGCGCTCGACCAGCGCCCAGGGCGGCTTCGACCTCAAGACGTTCGAGATGCGGGCGCGCCCCGTCGCCCCGGTCGCCGGGCTCCGGCCCGGGATGAGCGCCATCGTCACCTGGGATCGCGCCCCGGAATGACGGCGAGAAGCGCGCGACCCGCCCGGCCCGGCCGGGCGAACCGCGCCCGGCCCGCATGAGCGAACGGCCCGGAATCCGCGCGACGGTGCGTCGCGAGTACCGCCGGATGGCGGCAGAGCCGATCTACGCGCTGCTGCTCGTGATCCTGCCGCTCGTGGCGTTCGGGGTCCTCTGGGCGATCTTCTGGCAGGGGGTCCCGCGCGAGCTGCCGGTCGCGGTCCTCGACCGGGACCACACGGCGCTCTCCCGCCAGCTCGTACGGATGATCGACGCCTCGCCGACGATGCGGGTGGCGTTCACCGTCGCCGACGAGACGGAGGGCGAGCGGCTCATCCGGGAGGGCCGCGCCTACGCGCTCGTGACGATCCCGGTCGACTTCGAGCGCGCCATCCGGCGCGGCGAGGCGGCGCCGGTGATCTGCCACCACAACGCCCAGCTCCTCCTGCCGGCGAGCCTGATCCGCCGCGACCTGCGCGGCGTCGTCGGCACGCTCTCGGCCGGCGCCGAGCTGAAGCGTCTGCAGGGCGGCGGCACCCCGCGCGGGGTGGCGATGGCCCGGATCGAGCCGATCCGGATGGAGCGGCACACGCTCTTCAACCCCGAGCTCTCCTACCTCTCCTACCTGCTGGCGGCGCTCCTGCCGACGATGCTCCAGGTCTTCATCCTCGTCGCCGCCGTGCAGGCGCTCGGCTCGGAGCTGAAGGACGGCACCGCGGCCGACTGGCTGGCCACCGCCGGCGGACGGACCTGGAAGGCGCTCACCGGCAAGCTGCTGCTCACCACCGTGCACTTCTCGCTGATGGGGCTCGCGATGGCGGCGGTGCTCTTCCGGGAGCTCGGCCTGCCGCTCGCCGGCTCGTTCGGCGCGATCATCGGCGCCACGCTCCTCTTCGTCCTCGCGGTCGAGGCGGTCGGCATCGCGCTCGTCGCCTGGCTCGCCAACCTCCGCTTCGCCACCTCGGCGGCGGCGTTCCTCTCCGGCCCGGCGTTCGCTTTCTCCGGGATCACCTTCCCGGTGGCGGCGATGCCGCTCGCCGCCCAGACGTGGAGCGCCTTGATCCCGCTCACCCACTACCTGCGGGTGATGGTGGACCAGGCGATGCGCGGCGCGCCGCTGGCGGTCTCCAGCCTGCCGCTCGCGGCGCTCGCCGCCTTCGTCCTCCTCCTGCCGGTGGCGAGCCTCGGCCGCCTGCGGCGCGTGGCCACCGACGAACGGTTCTGGGGGCGCCTGTGAAGGGGTTCGGAAGGGCGTTCGCCGACGAGCTGCGCGCGGTCCGCGGCGATCGCGGCGCGCTCCTGGTGCTGGTGGGCGCGGTCCTGATCTACGCCCTCTTCTACCCCCTCCCCTACCTGCCGGAGGTCCTCAAGGAGGTGCCGGCGGTGGTGGTCGACGCCGACCACTCGGCGCTCTCCCGCCAGCTCGTGCGGATGCTCGACACCCATGAGCTGATCGCGGTGCGCCACGAGGTGCCGACGCTCGCGGAGGCCGAGGCGCTGGTGCGCGCCGGGCGGGCCGGCGGGATCCTCGCGATCCCGCTCGATTTCGAACGGACGATCCGCCGGGGAGGGAGCGCCACGGTCGGTGTCTACACCGACGCCGCCTACTTCCTCGTCTACCGCCAGGCGCTCACCGGCTTCGCCGAGGCGATCGGCACGCTCTCGGCGGGGATCGAGATCCGCCGGCTGGAGGCCACCGGCCTCTCCCCGGCCCAGGCGCGCGCCCGCCGCGATCCGGTGCCGCTCCTGATGCGGCCGCTCTTCAACCCCGCGGAGGGGTACGCGAGCTACATCGTGCCGTCGGTGCTGGTGCTCATCCTTCAGCAGACGCTCCTGATCGGCATCGGGCTGCTGGCCGGCACCGCGAGCGAGCGGCGCGAGGAGACCGCCCTCGCCTCACCGCTCGCCGGGACGCTCGGGCGGGCCGCCTTCTATCTCTCCCTCTACGCGATCCACACCCTCCTCTACTTCGGGGCGGTGGTGCGGCTCTTCGGCTTCCCGAACTACGGCCGCCCCGCCACCCTCGCGGCGTTCGCGCTGCCGTTCCTGCTGGCGGTGATCTTCCTCGGCCTCGCGGCGAGCCACCTCTTCCACCGCCGCGAGACGGCGATCCAGGCGCTCCTCTTCACCTCGCTCCCGGCGGTCTTCCTGGCCGGCTTCTCGTGGCCGCCCGAGGCGGTTCCGGCCTGGCTCCACCGCGTCGCGCTCCTGCTGCCTTCGACCCCGGGGATGGCGGGCTTCCTCCGCCTCGACCAGATGGGCGCCACCCTCTCCGAGGTGCGCGGCGAGTGGATGACGCTCTGGGTGCTCGCGATCGCATACTTCCTCCTCGCCTGGCTCGTCGCCGCCCACCCGCGGACGGCACGGCCCGGCGGCCCGGAGAGCCGCGCTTCGGAGGCCGCCCCCGGGCAGTGAGCGCCGCCCGGGAGCGGCGGCGGTCAGTCGAAGATCTCGGCGAGCGGACGGCGGGGTGCGGGCGGCGGCGGCTCGCCGTACCCGAAGCGGATGACGAGCTGCGGGTGTCCCTCCCGGGCGAGGAGCGCGGGGAGGCGGACGCGGGTCGCCGGCACCTCCACCGGCTGATTCAGATAGGAGGCGTAGAGACCGTAGCTCTGCGCCCGGAGCAGCATCCGCGCGAGCGCCTGGCCGGCCTTCAGCCAGGCGCGAGGGGTGTCGTGATCGGTGCCGAGGACCGCCAGCACCTGCGCGTCCGCGGCGAGCGGAACGCCGCTCGCGCCCCCGGCGTCGCCCGCCAGCGGCGCCCGTTCGCGCACCCGCGCGGGGAGCTCCTGCTGGAGCGCGGGATCGGCGGCCTGCAAGCGATCCGCCTCCTCGATCAGCGCCACGAGCGCGGCGCGCTCCGGCTCCGACTCGACCAGATGCAGCCACGCCCCCTCTTCGGCGGCGAGCACCCGCAGCTCGGTGAGCACCGCCGTGGGAACCGGCCGCGGCGCGAGCGGGCCGCGATGGGTGCGGCGGTGCGGGATCGCCGCGAACTCCGTGCGCTCCTCGGCGGTCGGTTCGGCGGCCGGGCCGAAGCCGAGGCGGGCGAAGAGGTCGGGATCGGCGGCGTCCGGCCAGAGCACCACCTCGCCGGCGTGCCCGAAGCGGCGCAGGGCGAGGCGGAGATGGAAGAGGGCGGCGCCGCAGGAGAGCAGGAGCTCGCGGTCGTCGGGGTCGCGCACCGGCAGCGCGCGGCTCCGGTCGGCCCGCAGCTCGATCCGCTCGCCGGTGAGCCGAAAACGCCACGGCTGGATGTTGTGCACCGAGGGGGCGAGCACCGCGTAGCCGGCGAGGAAGCGGAGCCGCTCGGCGGCGGTGCCGCCGGCCGGGTAGTCGTCTTCGGCGATCGTCCAGAGCTCTTCGCGGGTAGCGTCGTTCATCGTGCCCTCCGTCGTGGCAGCGGCGGCCCGGGTGAGCATACCGCGCGCCCGGCGCCCCGCTGGCCGGTACCGCGAGATGCGCTATCCTTATGTGTCCGCACCGCTGGTGCGTGAGTGACGACCCGTCAGCCGACGCCCGGGAGTTCCCATGTCCGAGACCACGACCCCCACCGCCGAGACCCCCACCCCCGAGATCGAGCAGGAGACCGCCGCCACCGCCACGGCGCCCACCGAGGCCCCGGAAGCCGCGACCGTCGCCGCCGCGGAGACCGCCGAGCCGCCGGCCGGCGAACCCGCGGCCAGCGAACCGGCAGCCGAGGCAGCGCCGGCTGCGGAAGCGGAGACGCCGGCCGCCGAGGCCGCGCCGCCCGTCGCGGAACCCGCAGCCAGCGAACCCGCCGCCGAGGCGGCACCGGCTGAAGAGGCCGTCGAGGAGAACCTGGAGCATCTCGCCGAGCCGCTCCGGGTCGCCTACGACACCGGCGCCGCCATCGAAGGGAAGGTGATCGGCTGGAACCAGGGCGGCTTCCACGTCGCGCTCGGTGCCACCTCGGCCTTCTGTCCCCGCTCGGAGATGGAGATCGGCCACGCCCACGAGCCGGGCCGCTATCTCGACCAGGCGTTCCAGTTCCGGATCCTCCGCGTCGAGGACTTCGGCCGGCGCGTCGTCCTCACCCGCGCGGCGCTGCTGCGCGAAGAGCGCCGCCGCCATGCCGACGAGCTGCGCCATTCGCTGCAGCCGGGCGCGGTGGTCACGGGCCGGGTGCGGTCGCTGACCGATTTCGGCGCCTTCATCGACCTCGGAGGGGTCGAGGGCCTCGTCCACGTCTCCGAGATCAGCCGGCAGCGGGTGCAGAAGCCGGCCGACGTGCTCAAGGTCGGGCAGGAGGTCCAGGTCAAGGTCCTCAAGATCGGCCATCAGGGCAACCGGATCTCGCTGTCGATCAAGGCGCTCGAGCCCGACCCGTGGGCCGGCGTCGTCGAGAAGTACCAGCCCGGGGCGACGTTCACCGGCAAGGTGCTGCGCAAGGCCGACTTCGGTCTCTTCGTGGAGCTCGAGCCGAACCTCGAAGGGCTGGTCCACCTCTCGCAGCTGCCCCTCGGCAAGGAGTTCTCCGACCCGTCGCTCGCTCCGGGCGAGGAGGTCTCGGGCTGGATCCGCGAGGTCGATCCGGGGCGGCGCCGCATCTCGCTCGCGCTGCGCGAGATCGCCACCACCGACCCCTGGCGGGAGGTGGGGCAGAAGTACCCCGAAGGCGCGCTCGTCGACGGCAAGGTCGAGAAGATCGCCTCGTTCGGCGTCTTCATCGAGCTCGAGCCCGGCCTCACCGGCCTGCTCCCGGTCTCCGAGACGGGGCTGCCGCGCGGCGCCTCGCTCGGCAAGGCGTACCCTCCGGGCAAGCAGGTCAAGCTCCAGATCGCCGCCGTCGACGTCAAGCGCCGCCGGATCTCGCTCGCGCTGGAAGGCAAGACGCTCGAAGGCTCGCGCGCCGACTATCAGGCCTATCTGCGCCGCAGCCGCGAGGCGAGCGGCCAGGGGTTCGGCCCGATGGCCGCTGCGCTGCGCAAGCTGCGGGAGTCCTGACGGCCCGCGCTGCGCCGCCGGAGACGAGGGGACGATGGCGCGGATCGGGGGCACGAGGGTGGGGAGCCGGGCACACGCCCGCCTCAAGCGTGAGCTCGTCGCCGGCGTGATCCGCGAGAACCTGGCGCTGATCGAGGGGCGGCGCCCCGCGCGGCCGCCGGCGCGGCCGCGCCGCCTCGGCATCCCGGCCGGCGCCCTGGCCGCGGTGGTGCTCGCCGGCGCGCTCGCGCTGCTCGCGCTCCCCCGGCTCTCCCTCGCCCCGGAGCTCACCGCGGCGACGATGATCGCCGCGCCGCCGGCCGCTCCCGCGGCGCCGGCCCCCCCTCCCGAAGCCGTCACGCACCCCGGCGTCACGCCGGCGCGCGTCGCCGGCACGGTCTTCCCGCTCGCCGCGCGCCGGATCGTCATCGATCCCGGGCACGGCGGCCGGGACAACGGCACCGCCCTCGGCGCGCTGCGCGAGAAGGAGATCACCCTCGACCTCGCCCTTCGGCTGCGCGCCCTGCTCGCCGCCGCGGGATTCGAGGTCCACCTGACCCGGGATGGCGACCATCAGGTCTCGCTGCGCGAGCGGGCGGCGTTCGCCAACACGCTCGCCGCCGACCTCTTCGTGTCGATCCACGTCAACTGGATCGCCGACGCCCGGGGCGAACGGGGCGTGGAGACCTACTTCCTCGGCCCCACCGACGATCCGTACCTGACCCGCCTCGCGAGCGCCGAGAACACCGAATCCGGCTACTCCCGCGCCGACATCCGGGGCCTGCTCGAGGGGATCTACCAGGATCTCCGGCAGGAGGAGTCGGCCGCCGCGGCCACCGCCGTGCAGCAGGCGCTGCTCGGCTCGCTGCGCGAGGTGAGCCCCGGCCTCGAGGACTGGGGGGTGAAGCGCGCCCCGTTCCTCGTGCTGGTCGGAACCGAGATGCCCGCGCTGCTGGCCGAAGTCTCCTCGCTCTCGCACCCCGAGGAGGCGAAGCTCCTCGGCCAGCCCGAATACCGTGACCGGATCGCGCGAGCCCTGTTCGCCGGCATCCGGACCTACGTCGATCGCCACCACCCCACCGGCGGCGGCCCTTTCCCGCAGAGGAGCGCGCAACGATGAGCGCCAAAGAGAACCTGCTCTACGTCGGAATCGACCTCGGAACCTCGCAGAGCGCCATCGTGGCGGCGAACGGCGAGCGGCATGTCGTCGACAGCTACGTCGGCTGGCCGGTCGACATGGTGGCGCGCAAGGTGGTCAAGAAGCCGGTGCTCGTGGGCCTCGAGGCGCTCGAGAACCGCTCGCTGCTCGACCTCCACCGCCCGCTCGAGCGGGGGCAGGTGAAGGAGGGCTCCGAGAAGGACCTGGCGGCGGTGCGCGAGCTGCTCTCGCACCTCGTGGGCCTCGCCCGCGCCGGCCACCAGGGGCCGGTGCGCGCCGCGGTCGGCGTTCCGGCCGAGGCGCTGCGCGTCAATCGCCAGCAGCTGCGCGAGATCCTGCGCGGCATCGTGGACGGGATCATGATCGTCTCCGAGCCGTTCGCGGTCGCCTACGGCGAGGAGGCGCTCCTCCACACCCTGATCCTCGACATCGGCGCCGGCACCAGCGACTTCTGCGTGATGAAGGGGCGCTTCCCCACCGAGGAGGATCAGCGCACGCTGCTCAAGGCGGGCGACTCGGTCGACGAGCTGCTCGGCACGCTCATCGGCGAACGCCACCCCGAGGTGCAGCTTTCCCCCCACCTGATCCGCTCGTGGAAAGAGCAGCACGCCTTCGTCGGCGCGCCCGAGGAGCGGATCGTGGTGAGCGCTCCCGCCCACGGGCGGCCGGTCGAGATCGACATCACCGACGAGCTGCGCACCGCCTGCGAGAGCCTGCTGCCGCCGCTCTCCGAGACCCTCATCGATCTCATCGCGGCGGTCGAGCCCGAGTACCAGGAGCGGGTGCGCCAGAACGTCTTCCTCTCCGGCCGCAGCTCGCTGATCCGCGGCCTCGACCAGGCGCTCACCGCGGCGCTCGCGGAGATCGGCGGCGGCCGGGTCACCCGCGTCGCCGATCCCGTCTTCGCCGGCGCCAACGGCAGCCTCGCGGTCGCCCTCGACGCCGCCGCCAGCGAGTGGGAACAGATCTCGGAGCCGCCGGCATGAGCAGCGAAGAGACGACTCCGAAAGGCTTCGGCCGGGCGACCCGGGTGCCGCTCGAGTCGGTGGTGCGCCTGCACTTCGAGGGCGAGGTCTCCTATCAGAACGGCTTCTCGGCCAACCTCTCCGCCACCGGCATGTTCGTCAAGCACCCCGAGCCCCACCCGATCGGCTCGCGGCTGGTCTTCGAATGCCTCATCGGCCAGAAGCGGCAGCCGGTGCAGGGGAGCGGCCAGGTGGTCTGGGTGCGGCCGCGCTACGAAGGGCCCGGCCTGCCTGCGGGGATGGGGATCGAGTTCCTCGATCTCGACAACCAGAGCCGGGACCATCTCACCGAGGCCCTCTTCGAGTACCTCGAGGAGTCGTTGAGCGGTCTGGTCTTCGCCGGCGAGACCGAGGAGGAGATCGTCCCGGAGGCGACGGAGAGCCCCGGCGGCGGGGGCGAGGTTCTCGCCGCGCCGTCGGCGGCCCCGGAGATGGAGGTCTGGGAGGCCCCCTCGACTCCCCCGGAAGCTTTCCACCCCGAAGCCGGGGAGCCGGCGCCGGCCTTCCTCGCGGCCGAACCGTTCCCGCCGCCACCGGCGCCGGTCTCCGCCGAGAGCCTCGCCACGCCCGCGGCACCCGTCTGGCTCCCGGACGCCGCCGTGGCCCCCCCCTTCGAGGAGCCGGCTGCCGCCTGGAGCGAAACGGAGGACGACTACGGACTGACGCCGGCCACCGGCCACCGCCGCCCCTGGCTCTGGGGCGCGCTCGCGGCGGGGGTGGTCATCGCCGCCGCGGCGGGCTGGTTCTGGTGGCCACGCCCCGCCGGTACACCCGCCGCCCCGGCGGCACCGGTCGCCGAAGACGCTGCCCAGCCCGCACCCGCGCCGGTCGCGGAGAGGGCGGTGGCCGAGCCCGTCGCGGAGCCCGCCACGGCCGACTCCGCCGCGGCGGTCGCGGCGGCAGCCCCGTCGTCCCCGGCTCCGCCGCCAGCGGCCGCTCCCACCGTCCGCTTCGGCGGGGTCTCCGATCTGCGCTGGGAGGCGAGCGCCGCCGGCACCGAGCTCGTCGTGCTCCTCGACGGCGGCATCGCGGCGGGAGAGTGGATGTTCGCCGCGATGCCGGGAGAGAACCCGCGCCTGCTGATCAAGCTGCGGGGCGTCACCCGGCCGTTCCGCCCGCAGCGGGTGGAAGTGGGGACCCCCGAGGTCCGGGCGGTCCGTTTCGGCCTCCACGCCGGCGCCCAGGGCAACGAACAGCACCTCGTGCTCGACCTCGGGAGCTGCGATCCGCGCCACGCCACCGTCGAGGCGGCGGGGGATCGCCTCCTGGTCCACTGCCCCGCCGGCTGAGCGGCGGCGGCGCGACGGGCGCCCGCTTCAGGGCAGGCGGGCGCCCTCCTCCAGCCGCAGCGCTTCGGCGAGCCGCACGAGCGCTTCGAGGCAGGTGGCGCCGTCCGCCTCCTCGACCTCGACGCCCCGCCGCGCCACCGCCACCCAGCGCAGCCGGCTGCTGACCTCCCAGCCGCGCTCCTGCAGCTCGCGCACGAGCCGTTCCGTCGCCGCCGCCGGGGCGGGCTCAACCGTCGTCGTGCTCATCCCGGGTCCTCCTCTCGCCTTCAGAGCCCGAAGCGGGCGGCGATCTCTTCCCTGCCGAGACCCCGCACCCCGAGCCGGTCACCCACCTTCACGAACGCCTCGATCGCCCGATCGAGATGGTGCTTCTCGTGGGCCGCCGAGAGCTGCGTGCGGATGCGCGCCTGCCCCTTCGGCACCACGGGGAAGAAGAAACCGACGACGTAGATCCCCTCGGCGAAGAGCTCGCGTGCCATCTCCTGGGCGATCTTCGCGTTGTAGAGCATCACCGGGACGATCGGGCTCTCTCCCGCCTTCAGGTCGAAGCCCGCCTCGGTGAGGAGGCGGCGCCAGTAGCGGGCGTTCTCCTCGAGCTTGTCGCGCCGCTCGGTCGTGCGGCTGACGAGCTCGATCACCTTGAGCGCCGCGGCGACGATCACCGGCGGCACCGAGTTCGAGAAGAGGTACGGCCGGGCCCGCTGCCGGCAGAGCTCGACGAGCTCGGCATGGCCGGAGACGCAGCCGCCGGACGCCCCGCCGAGCGCCTTGCCGAGGGTGGTGGTGATGATGTCGATCTTCCCCAGCACCCCCTTCGCCTCGTGGGTGCCCCGCCCGGTGGCGCCGATGAACCCCGAGGCGTGGGAGTCGTCCACGAAGACCATCGCGTCGTACCGCTCGGCGAGCGCCACGATCTCGTCGAGGGGGGCGATGTCGCCGTCCATCGAGAAGACCCCGTCGGTGACGATCACCCGGGTCCGCCGGTCCTGGTGCTCCGCGAGCTTCTGCTCGAGATGCCCCATGTCGGCGTGCTTGTAGGTGTCGCGCATCGCCTTCGACAGCCGCATCCCGTCGACGATCGAGGCGTGCACCAGCCGGTCGGCGATGAGCACGTCGGGCTCGTCGAAGAGGGCCTCGAAGACGCCGGCGTTGGCGTCCATGCAGGAGGGGAAGAGGAGCGTGTCCTCCACCCCGAGGAAGGTGCTCAGCGCCCGCTCCAGCTCCCGGTGGAGATCCTGGGTGCCGCAGATGAAGCGCACCGAGGACATCCCGTAGCCGCGGCGATCGAGGCCGGCGTGGGCCGCCGCGAGCACCTCGGGGTGGCTCGAGAGGCCGAGGTAGTTGTTGGCGCAGAGGTTGATGACCGGCTGCACCGCCGCGCCGGCCGGGAACTCGACATCGATCTCGGCCCCCTGCGGGGCGTGGATGAACCGCTCCTCCTTGAACAGGCCCGCCTCGCGGATCGCCGCGATCTCGCCGCGCAGGCGCTCCCGGGTCGCGTTCGCGTACGCCATCTCCGCTCTCCGCCCGGGCTCAGCCCACCGGGCCCTTGCCGCCGAGCCGGTCGACGAGCTCGACGATCGTCCGCACGCTGTCGAAGGCCGCCGGGGTGGCCTCGGCGTCGGGGATCTGGAGCGCGCACTTCTTCTCGAGGAAGCGCTTGAGCGAGACCATCGAGAAGGAGTCCACGATGCCGCCGGAGATCAGCGGCGTGTCGAGGCCGATCTCGCGGGTGTCGCCCTCCTCGAGGTACTCCCGGACCACGTAGTCACGCACCAGCTTCTGCAGCTCGTTCATCTGTTCCTCCTACTCCTCCATCATCGTCGAGAGGTCCCCCACGGGCTCGCCCCACTCCTGGGCGCGCAGCACGCGGCGCATGATCTTGCCGCTGCGGGTCTTCGGCAGCGACGGCACGAAGGCGATCTCCTGCGGCATCGCGAGCGGCGAGAGCCGCCGCCGCAGGGTGTTCATGATCTCCAGCTCCAGGTCGTCGTTCGGCGCGTGCCCCGGCTTGAGGACGACGAACGCCTTGACGACCTCCATGTTCACGGCATCCGGCTTGGCCACCGCCGCCGACTCGGCCACCGCGGGGTGCTCGAGCATCGCCGACTCGATCTCGAACGGCCCCACCAGATGGCCGCCGGTGTTGATCACGTCGTCGTCGCGCCCCACGAACCAGAAGTAGCCGTCGGCGTCGATGCTCGCGCGGTCGCCGGTGAGATACCAGCCGTTGCGGAACTTGGCGGCGAAGGCGTCCGGGTTGCGCCAGTAGGAGCGGATGAGCGACGGGAAGTCGGGGCGCAGCGCGAGCAGCCCGGCGCGGCCGGGGGCGGTGACCGGCTCGCCGGTCCGGGCGTCGAGCACCGCCGCGGTGACGCCGGGGAACGGCTTGCCCATCGAGCCCGGCTTGACCTCCATCCCCGGCAGGTTGGCGATCACGATCGCGCCGGTCTCGGTCTGCCAGTAGGTGTCGAGGAACGGCCGTCCGAACGCCTCGCGCGACCAGATCACCGCCTCCGGGTTCAACGGCTCGCCGACGCTCGCCAGATGGCGCAGCGCCGAGAGGTCGTAGCGGCGGGCGAGCTCCGTGCCGTCGCGCATCAGGAGCCGGATCGCGGTCGGCGCCGAGTACCAGACGGTGACCCGGTACTTCTCCAGGAAGGCGTACCACCGGTCGCTCTGGAAGCCGGCGTCGAGCACCGCCTGGGTGACGCCGTTCGCCCAGGGGCCGATGATCCCGTACGAGGTGCCGGTGACCCAGCCCGGATCGGCGTTGCACCAGTAGACGTCGTCGGGTCCGAGGTCGAGCACCCGGCGGGCGGTGAGCGCCTGGCCGAGCACCGAAAGATGGACGTGCTGCGCCCCCTTCGGCTGGCCGGTGGTGCCCGAGGTGTAGTGGAGCACCGACGGCGTCTCGGGATCGGTGGCGAGGCCGGCGAAACGCTCCACCCGCTCCCGCCGTTCGAGGTCGAGCGCGAGCTCGCCCGGGCCGAGGGCGAGATCGCCGGCGTCGACCACCACCACCGTCCGCAGCTCGGGGAGCCGCTCGCGCGCCCGCCGCACCTTGCCGAGATGCTTGCGCTGGGTGATCACCGCGGCGGTGCCGGCGTTGTCGAGCCGGGTCCAGAGCGAGTCGTCGCCGAACGCCGAGAAGAGCGGCTGGACGATCCCGCCCATTTTCAGGATCGCGAGGAAGCCGAAGTAGAGCTCCGGCACCCGGTCGAGGAAGAGGCAGATCCGCTCGCCCGGATGGAGGCCGGCTTCGTCGCGCAGGTAGGCCGCCATCGTGTTGGTCAGCACCCGGAGATCGTCGAAGGTGTAGCGCCGGGCATTGCCCTGGTGGTCTTCCCAGAGGAGCGCCGGTTTCTCCCCCAGGCCGAGCCGGCAGAGCCGGTCGCTGCACTGCCAGCCGATGTTCAGCGGCCGGCCCGGCTGCCATTCGAGATCACGGGCGGACTCCGCCCAGATGCCATGGACGAACTGATCCTTCTCGAGCAGGACAGGGCTCATCGAGAGGTCTCCTCCGGGAGCGGTGGACGGGCCGGGCCTTCCAGGAGCACCGTCGCCGCCGCGAGGCCCGGGGTGGCGGCGAGGGCGAGATGGATCCGGGATACCCCCCGCGCCGCGGCCAGCGCGGCGAGCCGCCCGTGCAGCCGCAGCCGCGGGGGCGTCTCCGGGGAGCTTTCGACCTCGACCTCCCGCCAGGAGGCGCCATCCCGCTCGGCGAGGGCGAGGGCCTTGAAGAGGGCTTCCTTGGCGGCGAAGCGGAGGGCCTGCGCCCGCGCCGGCGCGGGCGCCGCGGCGCAGGCGGCGAGCTCGGCCGGGGTGCAGAACTCGCGGGCGAAGCCGGCACCCAGCTCGCCCGCCGCGCGTTGGCAGCGGGCCACGCCGAGCAGATCGATGCCGATACCGACGATCATCCCGGGGCGCCTTCCGGCGAGCCGCCAGGGCTCGCCTCCGCCTCCGGGCAACGCCGGCACCGGCCATTCGTCGATCGCACCGGGAGCTCGACGGACAGATAACCGGAGACGTCGAGTCATGCTAACGCCGCGGGCCGGAGCGCCGCCCCGCCCCAACGGACGGGCGGCACGGCGCACGCCCGTTGAACCTCCCGGCGGAACCGCCTACGATTCTTCGCGAGGGCTTGCGTGAAACCGCTTCCGACTCCGTTCGCCCGGCGCCGGCTCGCCATCCGGTGGGGGACCGCTCTGCTGCTCCCCCTCTTCCTGGGAGGCTGCTCGCTCCAGCGTGTCGCCATCCGTGCCGCCGGCGGAGCGCTCGCCGGGGGTGGAGCGACCTGGGGGAGCGACGACGACCCCGAGCTCGTCCGCGAGGCGCTCCCGTTCGCGCTCAAGACGATCGAAGGGCTGCTTGCGGCCGATCCCGCCGACCGCCGCCTCCTGCTCGCCGCCGCCTCCGGCTTCACCCAGTACGCTCAGGGCTTTCTCGTCCCCGAGGCGGACTATCTGGAGGAGAGCGACTTCGCCCGGGCGCGCGCCGAGCGGGAGCGCGCCGGCCGCCTGCTCGCCCGCGCCACCGGCTACGGCCTCCGGGGTCTCGACACGCTCCGCCCCGGCTTCGCCGCCGCGCTCCGCGACCCCGGCCGCCGCGACACCGCGCTCGCCGGCCTCGGCCCCGAGGCGGTGCCCCTCCTCTACTGGACCGGTGCCGCGTGGGGAGCCCGGGCGGCCCTCGCGCTCGACGACCCGGAGCTCGCCACCGACCTGCCGCTCGTCGAACGGCTGATGCGGCGGGCCCGCGAGCTCGCTCCCGGTTTCGAGGACGGGGTGATCCACGACTTCTACGTCGTCTGGGAGGGGGCCCGCGCCGGCACCGCCGCCGGCGCGGCCGACCGCGCCCGGGAGGCGCTCGCCGCAGCCCGCCGGTACGCCGGCGGCCGGCGGGCGGCGCCGCTCGTCGCGTTCGCCGAGTCGGTCGCGGTCGCCGAGCAGGACCGGGCGACGTTCACCCGCCTCCTCGGCGAGGCGCTCGCGCTCGACGCGGCGGCGAGCGGCCCGCACCGGGTCGCCAACCTCCTCGCCCAGCAGCGTGCCCGCTGGCTGCTCGCCCGTGCCGACGATCTCTTCCTGGAATGAGGAGCCCCGCCATGCGCCGCCCCCGCTTCGTCCTTCTCGCGCTCGCCCTGCTCGCCGGGGCGGTCTGGCTCCCGTCGGCGGCCGAAGCCCAGAAGGTGACGATCAAGATGGCCACGCTCGTCCCCGCCGGCTCGAGCTGGCACACCACCCTGCAGGAGCTCGCCGCGCGCTGGCAGGAGCTCTCGGGCGGACGGGTGACCCTGCGTCTCTACCCCGGCGGCGTGGCCGGCGACGACACCGATCTGGTCCGCAAGATGCGGCTCGGCACCCTCGACGCGGCGCTGCTGGCCCCCTCCGGGCTCGCCCAGATCGACCGCGAGATCCACGCCCTCCTCGTGCCCCTCGCCTACCGCAGCTACGAGGAGTTCGACGCGGTGGCCGAAGGGCTCGAACCCCGCCTCGCCGCCGGCTTCAGGGAGAAGGGGTTCGTCGTCCTCTCCTGGGCCGATGGCGGCTGGGTGCAGTTCTTCGCCAAGAGCCCGGTCGCCACCCCGCAGGACCTCGCCGCCCAGAAGCTCTTCAGCTGGAGCGGCGACCAGGCGACGACCGAGCTCTGGAAGGCGGCCGGCTTCCAGCCGGTGCCGCTGCCGGCGACCGAGATCTCCACCGCGCTCCAGACCGGCCTCGTGACCGCGGTCGCCACCTCGGCCCAGGCGGCGGTCCTCCTCCAGTGGTACGAGCACGCCCCGTACCTCACCGACCTGCCGTGGGCGGTGCTGGTGGGCGGCATCGTGGTCTCCGAGCGCTCCTGGGAGAAGGTGCCAGCCGAGTTGCGGGGGCCGCTGGCCGAGGCCGCCCGCGAGACCGGCCGGAAGCTCTCGGCCCAGACCCGCGAGAGCGCGCCGGAGCACGTGGCGGCGATGGTGCGCCGCGGCCTGACCGTCGTGCCGGTGGACGCGGCCGGCCGGGCCGAGTGGGAGCGCCGGGTCGTAGAGGCCTACCCGAAGCTCCGTGACGGCTTCGTGCCCGCCGACGCCTTCACCGCCGCGCTCGCGCTGCGCGACGCCTGGCGCGCCCGGGACGGGAAACGGTGAGGCCGGCCGCCCCGCCGGCCAGCCGGTTCGCCGCCTGGGGGCATCGCACCGAGAACGGGCTGCTCGTCGCGGCCTTCCTGCTCGCCATCGCCCTGCCGGTCATCGAGGCGGCGGGCCGTCCCCTGGGCGGCTTCCACGTCCCCGGCTCAGCGGTCTATCTCCAGCAGCTCACGCTCTGGCTCACCTTCGTCGGCGGCCTCATCGCGGCCCGCGACGGCGGCCACCTGACGCTCTCGACCGCCGAGTTCCTCCGCTCCGGCGGCCGCGCCCGCCGGTTCGCC